>OGZL01000084.1_pt1 | contig 54587 bp, 43 predicted proteins | sample 1576761 | NCBI WGS metagenome assembly OGZL01 (sample SAMEA3541595, study PRJEB24748) | human gut metagenome | biome: human gut; feature: human-associated habitat; material: faeces | place: China | collected 2012
AGGCAAAACCACATCAAATGCAAAAAGAAAAAGGCGGACAACTGTCCGCCTCAGCTTGTCGAAAAAGCAATATTCGATTTTTATGCTTCGTGCGGCAGCACGCATTCAATCGAATTTGCTTTGCAAATTCATAAATTCCGGGAGCATGGCCCAGGCCACCCTCTCTTGCCGCTATGCGGCAATTCACCTTGTGTATCTCGGAATTTATACAAGGGAAGAAAAAATGTGCCCTTCAGGGCGCGGTTTTTCTTCGGAATTCGCTCGAAAGCGTGGTTTCGAGCGAGAGACTGCTCGGAAAACGTTAGTTTTTCGACAGTCTCAAACCCCGGAAAGAACTTCTTTCCGGGGTTTTGCATTATGCTTCGGTTTTCTTATCTTTCGGGAGCACGATATTCAGCAGAATCGCAACAAACGCTGCCGGTACAATACCGGAACCGCCGAAAATCAGCTGAACCGCCTGCGGCGCCTGTGCCAGAATGGTCATATTGGCACCCATGCCGTAGCCGACACCCAGAGCAACCGACACGATGGTCAGATTACGCGGCGTCATCTCCTCCTTGGTGATCAGCTGGATACCGCTGATAACGATGGACGAGAACATCATAACAGCCGCACCGCCGAGCACGGACTGCGGCATAATGGACACGATCGCGCCCAGCTTCGGAATCAGGCCGCACAAAATGAGGAAGATTGCGCCAACGGACAGTGCACCGCGGTTGACAACCTTGGTCATGGTAACAAGGCCTACGTTCTGGCTGAACGAGGTGTTCGGCAGTACGCCGAACAGCGCCGCAAACGACGAGCCGATACCGTCGCAGGCTACACCGCCGGACAACTCCTTGTCGGTTGCCTCACGGCCCATGCCGCCTTCCATAACGCCCGAAATATCGCCGACGGTCTCGACTGCGGTAACAATAAACATAACCAGTACCGGCAGGATGGCACGCAGATCAAACACCGGCTTTACCGGCATCAGCTTCGGGATGGCAAACCAGCCGGCCTGTGCTACCTTGTCCCAGTTGAGTACCCATGCCTTGGTGAATTCTACACCGTCCGCGTCAACTGCGGTGGTCGGCAGAACCAGACCCATGATGATTGCCGCAATGTAGCCTGCAATAATGCCGACAAAGATCGCGGACGAGCCAAGGAAGCCCTTGCAGCCGTGCTTGACGACCAGAATAACCACCAGCACGAACAGCGCCAGCAGCAAATTTTCCATCGAGCCGAAATCCTTCGCAGAATTGCCGCCGCCGAAGGAATTGATGCCGACCGAGATCAGCGACAGACCGATACTCAGCACGACCGTGCCGGTAACGACCGCCGGGAAAAACTTGCGCAGCGGCTTGAGGAAGAAGCCGAGAACGGTTTCAAACAGACCGCCGAGAATGGACGCGCCCATAATCGCGCCATACGCAATCACACCGCCGCCCATGGTAGCCGCAACGCTGTTGAACACGCCGATAAAGCCCGAACTTGTACCCATGATGATCGGCACCTTGCCGCCGATCGGGCCGATGGAAAACAGCTGCACCAGCGTTACCACGCCGGCTACGAACATCGCGTTCTGCAGAACGCTTACCTGCAGGTCCGCGAACTCGCCGCCTGCAATGCCGCACGCACCCATGATGATGAGCAGCGGCGTCAGGTTGCCGACGAACATCGCAAAAACGTGCTGCAGTCCCAGCGGAATCTTGCGCGATAGAGGCATTTTTGCCTCAAAATCGTGCGCTGCGTCCATAGAAATTTTCTCTTGCATACCCACACTCCTTTGTGTTGTCCTGTAAAGTGCCGTGCCATTCATTCCCCTTAGCAAAACACTTTCTGATTTCATGCAAATAAATTATAACAAAAACAAATTCCTATGTAAATGGATTGCGCGGACAGCCGCAGGATTTTGGAGGTATGCGCAAAAATTTACGTTCTGCGACCTGTTTCCTTAACAATTTCCCGAATCCGCGCAAAAGGAAAGGAACAACGCACACAGGCATTGTCCCTTTCGTATCGTTCCGAATTTCTGATTAACCCAGTCTTTCCTTGCGCTCGCGTCCGTCTCTCAGCAGAATGGTCAGTTCCTCGCGGTCTCCTGCACGGATGGCCTTGCGGTATTCGTCAAGGTGCTTGATGACCTCGTCAATCTCCTGCGCGAGCGGCTCTGCGTTGCACAGGAACAGCTCGCTCCACATGGTCTCATTCAGCTTGGCAACACGCGTCAGATCCTTGTAGCTGCCCGCCGAATAGCCGTTGTGCTTGTCTGCCTCCGGACTTTTGATGTACGCCGAGGAAACCACATGCGCCAGCTGCGAGGTAAACGCGATCATGTGATCATGCTGCTGCGCCGTGCAGCGCACGGTCTGACCGAAGCCGAGCGACATGAAGTACGCTTCCAGCTGCTCAAGCACACGCTCGGTGCTGCTCTTTGTCGGCACAAAGATCATGCTCGCACCGTCAAACAGGGTCGGCAGCGAATAATCCAGACCGGAGAACTCACGACCCGCCATCGGGTGACCGCCGACGTAGTGCACACCGGCGTCAAGCGCCGCCTGCTCCAGATGATCGACCATAAACTGCTTGACGCCGACCATATCGACGATCACGCAGCCCTTTTTCATCTTCGGCATGTTCTCGAGCAGCCAGTCCACCGTTGCCTGCGGGTACAGACCAATGATAACAAGGTCAGCCTCCTTGTACAGCGCTTCGGTCGCAATCGCGTCAATCGAGCCGTCAGCCAGTGCCTGCTCTGCGGTTGCACGCGTGCGGTTCCAGCCTAAAACGCGGCTGAGTGTGCGCGCCTTGATGGTTTTCGCCATCGAGCCGCCCATCAGGCCCAGACCGGCGATGAGTACGGTATCAAACATGAATGGGTTCCCCCTGTCTTTTGTTTTTTATTCAGTTAAAGTTTATAACGGCAGACAGGGTTTGTCAATGAAAAACCGACTGCGTTTGCAGTCGGTTGTCATTTCATCATTTCTTCGGTCTTGGATTAACGCTGCAAATGCGATGCCAAAGCGGTGTCACTCTGCACACGATAAAAACGAGCAGCGCACCTGCCAGATTGAGAATGAGATCATCCACATCGCACGAGCCCGTTCCGGTGTACACCTGCAGCACCTCCACCGCCGTAATGCTCAGCGTGAGCGATGCCGTGAAAAAGAAAATGCTTCTCTGCCAGCGGAACAGTGCGGGCAGAAATACGCCCATCGGCGCAAACGCGATCAAGTTGCCTGCCAGATTGAGCACCACAAGCCGCAGCGAGATATTGCCGTAGCCGTAGGCCAGCAGGTAATTTTTCACCGTGCGGAGCGGCTCCAGATTCACCATATCGAGCGAGGTATGACCAAATCCGCGGCCGAACGCATTATCGAAAAACAGCACATTCAGCAGCACCCATATGTAGTACAGAAACAGCGCCAGCATGTACAGCCGCCGCCGTATCGGACGCGTATTGTCCGGCACGCCGCAGAACAGCGCAGCACGCAAAAGCACCGCAAAAATCGCTGCAAACACGAATTTCTGCTCGGGTGCAACGGTGATTCCGGGTGCTAACTCATAATAGATGTTGAAGCACAGCAGCGCCGCCGTCAGCACCGCCGCCGCGCCGCGAAACAGATTTTTCAAAAGGAGATTCTCCTTTGTATTGGAATATCATAGGGCGGGAGTACCCGCCCTATGTCATAAATTCTGTTACAGACTCTCCGCTTCCTTGAGCCACAGCGCGGACACTGCGTCCGACGGCATACGCCAGTCGCCGCGCGGCGAAAGCGTTACGGTACCGACCTTCGGGCCGTCCGGCAGGCAGGAGCGCTTGAACTGCTGCGTGAAGAAGCGGCGCATAAAGGTCGTCAGCCACTTCTTGATGGTCGCATCGTCATACACGCCTGCAAAGGTCTTGTGCGCAGCACGGAAGATCTTGCGCGGCGGATAACCGAAGCGCAGCATATAATACAGGAAAAAGTCGTGCAGCTCATACGGGCCGACCAGATCCTCGGTCTTCTGGCTGATTTCTCCGTCCTTGGGCGGCAGCAGCTCGGGCGATACCGGGGTATCGAGCACATCCTGCAGCACATCGGACAGCTCGCCGAGCGTGCGGTCTGCCTCATAGGCAACAAGGTAGCGCACCAGCGTTTTCGGGATAGAGCCGTTCACGCCGTACATGCTCATGTGGTCGCCATTGTAGGTCGCCCAGCCGAGCGCCAGCTCGGACAGGTCGCCCGTACCGACAACCATGCCGCCGTTCTTGTTGGCGAGGTTCATCAGCACCAGCGTACGCATACGCGCCTGACCGTTTTCAAAGGTAACGGAAAGATCGTCCTTGGACTGACCGATGTCCATGAAATGCTGATCGACCGCCGCCTTGATATCCACGGTCTTGAGCGTAACGCCGTAGGCTTCCGCCAGTTTTTCCGCGTTTCCCTTGGTGCGGGCGGTCGTGCCGAAGCACGGCATCGTGACGGCCAGAATGCCCTTGCGGTCGAGTTCGAGCATATCAAACGCATGTACGAGCACGATGAGCGCGAGCGTGGAATCCAGTCCGCCGGACAGGCCGACAACTGCCGTCTTGGCATGCGTATGGCGCAGACGGGTGGCAAGGCCGGTCGCCTGAAGCGTCAGGATCTCCTCACAGCGTTCATCGCGGAGTGCCTTGTTCGCCGGAACGAACGGCGTGCGCGGGAATGTACGGTCAGCAAGGTCGTTCTCCACCGGCTCGAGCGAGAACGAGAACACGCCGCCCTCGATGGATGCGAACGTGTTCATACGCTGACGCTCGTGTGCAAGGCGCTGGAGATCAATATCGGCATAAATGATGCCCTGCGAGAACATTTTGCTCTCGGCAAGCAGTGCGCCGTTCTCGGCAATCAGGTCGTGACCCGCGAAAACAAGGTCCTGCGTGGACTCGCCGAAGCCGGCGTCCGCATACAGGTACGCGCACAGCAGTCGTCCGGACTGCTGACGAACAAGGTCGCGGCGATAGCCCGCCTTGCCGATGATCTCATCCGATGCGGACAGGTTGACGATAATGTGCGCGCCCATCTGCGCCAGCGTAGTGGACGGCGGGTTCGGCACCCACAGGTCCTCGCAGATCTCCACGCCAAACGTGAACAGCGGCTGCTCGTCGCACTGGAAGATCGTGTCCGTCACCAGCGGCACACAGACGGTTTCGCCGTCCGCATTCTTGATGTCCACGCTCTCCATTCCGCCGGACAGGGTGTCCGCAGACACGAAATGGCGCTGCTCGTAGAACTCCGAGTAGTTCGGGATGTGGGTTTTCGGCACAAACGCCAGCACGTCACCGGCATTGACGACAGCGGCCACATTATACAGCTTGCCGCGCACACGCAGCGGCAGGCCGACCACGATGACAGCCGCAAGCTCTGCGGTCTCGCGGCAGACCGTGCTCAGCGCGTCCAGTGCGCCCTCGAGCAGCGTTTCCTGCAGGAACAGGTCGCCGCAGGTATAGCCGGTCAGGCACAGCTCGGGGAACGTGATGAGCTTCGCGCCTTTGGCAGCGGCCTCCTTCGCCAGCTTTACGATTTCGGAAACATTATATTCGCAGTCCGCGACGTGCAGATCAGGCGTTGCCGCGGCAATTTTGATAAATCCATCTCGCATCGGTGATGCTCCTTCCAGTGGAATAGTCCAGATAGAGTTAGTATACCTCTTTTTGCGCGTTTACGCAAGGGAAATGCCCTCAGAAGAAAACTTGTGCACCCACAAGACTGGGTACGCGAAGCGCGCAAGCGGTATGTTGTTTCCGAGCGAAGAGTTACCGCCTGCGGGCGGCGGGAGTTCGCCGTACCCACGGCGTGGGGGCAAAAGGGTAGACACCTACGGTTTCTACCCTCTTGACTCCCGTTTCCCTTTATTTCTTAATCTGATGCAGACCAGAGACCGGCGACCGCTTCGAAACGGGGAACGGCAGAGGAGCTTTTCTACCGTAGGGGCGCACAGTGTGCGCCCATTTCTCTACCTATACGCAGTGTCAGATACCATTCTGCTACACATATCGGCTACTCCACGCAGGCGCGACATACCCGTGTCGCGCAACTCGTTTATCTGGATATTACGGACGGCACCTGCGAATTGCATTTGTCCATGTCATTCATCCGTACATATGGTGGGCGAAAACGAATCGCAAAATGAAAAATGGAGAATGAAATGATTTCATTCTCCATTTTCAATTACTTACCGATCCACAACCGGAATCTCAGACTCATCCTTTTCATCCAGATGCTTCAGATAATGCTTTGTCTCTGCCGCGATCACGCCGGAGAGCAGCAGCACAGCGATCAGGTTCGGGATGGCCATGAGTGCATTCAGCACGTCCGCAATAGTCCACACAAGGTCGAGCGCAAGCACGGGTGCGCACACAACGACCGCGATAAACAGCACCTTATACGGCAGAATTGCCTTTTTGCCGAGCAGATACTCAGCGGCACGCTCGCCGTAGTACGACCATCCGAGGATGGTGGAGTACGCGAACGTAATGATGCTGACCATCAAAATCAGCGGACCGATATACGGAATCTGTGCGAATGCCGCCGTGGTCATCTGACCGCCGTTTGCCATGTTTTCCACGCTGACCGCCGGGTTTTTCATCATCGAGGAGACGAGCACCAGACCAGTCATCAGGCACACGACAACCGTCGTCCAGAAGGTGCCGGTCGCGGAAACGAGTGCCTGCCGCACCGGATTGCGCGTCTGCGCCGCGCTGGCAACCAGCGGCGCCGAACCCATGCCGGACTCATTCGAGAACAGGCCGCGTGCCACGCCGTACTGCAGCGCCAGACGGATACCGCCGCCGACCAGTCCGCCGGTCACAGCGCCCGGCTTGAACGCCAGCACGAAAATGGCCTTGAGAGCCGGCAGCAGAAAATCGTAGTTGGCGCACAGAATAACGATGCAGCCGACCACATAGAACAGCGCCATCAGCGGCACCAGTTTTTCGCACACAACTGCGATGGATTCAATACCGCCAATAATGATAATCGCGGTGATAATGCCGAAAATAATGCCGATTGCGATACGCGGCAGGCTGATGGGAAGGTTGGTCTCCAGCACCTCGGCAATCGCGTTGATCTGCGTGCCGCAGCCGATGCCGAACGACGCGAGCATGGCGAACAGCGCAAACAGCACCGCCATCACCTTGCCGAACTTCTTCCACTTGAGGCCGCGCTCAAGCGCGTACATCGCACCGCCCATCATGCGGCCGTCCGCGGTCTGCACGCGGTACTTGACCGCGATCAGGCTCTCCGCGTACTTTGTGGCAATGCCGAACACGCCGGTCAGCCAGCACCACAGCACGGCACCCGGTCCGCCGAGATAGATGGCCGTGCCGACACCGATGATGTTGCCCGTGCCGATGGTCGATGCGAGTGCGGTCGTCAGCGCCTGAAACTGACTGACGTCACCCGGTGAATCCGGGTCCTTTGTCACCGACAGGCGGATGCCGGTGAAGGTCTTGCGCTGGATGAAGCCCGTGCGGAACGTCATAAAAATATGCGTACCGCACAGCAGCACCAGCATGGGCAGACCCCAGATCCAGCTGTCGATTTTGTTCATTAATGCAACAAATACTTCCATGTATCCGATTCCTTCCTCACTTTTCTTCTCTTTCGGACAAGAGAAGGCGCTTACCCCCATTTTGTTCGGATAAGCGTCGTAGACCTATATTATATCGAATTTTCCGAAAATATGCAAGCATATTCGTGCGTATTCAACACTTTTTCGGCATTTGACGCGATATTGCGCGTTCTCCTATCGTATGCTATAATCGTATCGAATTAAAAACTATCGAGGTGTTCCCTATGAACTCTGTGAATTATAAACGGCTGGAAAAGAGCCTGACCGACGTCATTCAGGAAGCACAGCTCAAAATCGGCTACGACCATCACCCGATCACGCTGTATTATCCCACGGAATCCGTGGCGCGTCTGCTCGGCACACCGGAGGAGGACGCGGACAACACCGAGCATGCGCTCGCTTCCCTTTCCGCGCACACCGCCGACACACTTGGCGAAATCCAAGTCACCCGCGATGACAAGCGCTTCTGCTTCCACATTTCCGCAGAAGGCACACAGTATGTGCATGAACAGCTGCCGGATCCCGCGTTTCTGCGTGCATTTCTGCAGGTAATGCGCGGTCTGACGGTCAGCTTTGACGATATTCTTGCGGTGTTCCATCAGTTTTCCGACAAAGTGCACTGCGAGAAGCTCGAGGGCAACGAGGAGTTTGACTACCTCGTATACTTCGAGGACGGCACACCGGACAGCTACCGCTACTGCATCAAGCTGGATGATGACGGTGACGCCGTCTATCACCGCTTTACGCCGGAGGATTATGCGGCGTTTGGGTTCTAAATCCCCATATAAGCATGAAAAAAGGACGCTCAAGGAGCGTCCTTTCTGTTTTGCGGTTTTACTGAGCGGCTTCAGTATCAGCCGTCTGGGCCTCGTCCGTCGAGGACTGGCTGTCGGTCGCGGACTGGTCTTCGCTCTGCGCGTCCTCAGTCTGCGCATTGCCGTCATCATCCGATGTATCGCTGTTCAGAACAGTCTGCACGTCAGCCGGCAGATAGTCCTTGGTGTTATCATAGGTGATCTCGTCGTAAGCATCGGTGGTCTGGATGTCAGCCTCGTCGATCCACTGCTGCATCATCTCGTCGATCGAGCCGGCAGTACCCTTTTCGGAAGCAACCGCTGCGATGATCGCGTCGCGCATGTTCTCGAACTCATCCTGATTCAGCTCACAGCGCTTGATGATATGGTAGCCGTACTGGCTCTTGACCAGGCCGGAAACCTCGCCTTCCTGCAGAGCCTTGGCAGCGTTGTAGAACTCGTCTACCATCTGACCCTCGGTAAAGGTATAGCCCTTGGCATACTGTGCTTCGCCTGCATCCTCGTTCTTCTCGGTCAGCAGCGCGTCAAAGTCCTCGCCGTTGTTCAGGCGATCCAGAACAGCCTGTGCTTCCTTCTTTGCTTCCTCATCTGTGCGAGTGGTCTCGCCGGTGGACGGATTCTTAGTCAGAATGAGGATGTGCTTTGCCGTGATGTAGTTGTCATCAAAATACTTCTGCAGCTCGTCGTCGCTCGGAACACTTACGCCGTTCTCGCCGAAGTAGTAATCCTTCAGCACCTGTGCGCATGCGCTGACATACTGGTAGTTATTGTAGTGGTCCATGTCAAAGCCGATCGAAGCCAGGCGTTGCAGATAAGCGTCCTCGCCGCCGAGCTGCTCCGCATTCTGCTTGTTTGCCGTAACAATGTTCTTCTTCTGGCTGTACGACAGGGACAGGCCCAGCTCATCCATCTTCTGCTTAACGATATGGATCAGAGCGACCTGCTGCTTTGCGGACTCCTTTGCGGCATCGCCGAATGTAGATGCCATATTCTTCTCAGAGAGACCGTACATAGCGTACATCTGCTGATAATTGATGATCTGGCTCATCATATAGCTTGCATACTCATCTGCGTGGATTTCCTCGCCGTTGACCGTCATAACGACCGGTGCATCGCTTTTCAGCTCCTGATAATCCACCACAAAGGTGGATGCGCCGTATGCGGTTGCGCTCATAACGACAGCCAGCATAACGACCAGCGCAACGATGCGCTGCACTAACTTGCTCATATTACTATGCTCCCTTTTCTGTATTTTACGAACGCTATCAGTATAACACTATTTCGGAACAGGCACAAGCGAAAACACAGAAACATCACAATTTTCGCTGCCCGCTGGGGACGCTGCCCGCTGGGGCACAAGGATGGACACCAAGGTTTCCACCCTTGTGAATCCCGCTTCCTTTATTCCTAATCTGGCGCAGACCAGAGACCGGCGACCGCTTCGAGAAGGAGAACGGCAGAAGATTTTTTCTGCCGTAGGGGCGCACAGTGTGCGCCCATTTCTCTACCTATACGCAATGCCAGATACCGTACTGCTACACATATCGGCTGCTCTCCGCAGGTGCAGCACAGCAGTGCCGCACAACTCGTTTGCATGTTGTTACAGAAGGCACCTGCGAATAAAATCTGTTGTAATCGTTATCTTGTAGGGCGGGTATCCTCACCCCGCCCTACGGTTAAATATAAACTTATACCTACGAATTGAATCCGTTCTACAAATCATTTGCATATTGCATCATCAAATGCAAAAATGGAGAATGAAAACCATCTGGTCAATTCTCCATCTTCCATTCTCAATTACTGCAAACAAAAAGAGAACCGCTTCCGCGGTTCTCTTTGCTCATTTCGCGTCAAACCCTTGACAGATAACCTCAAACAGCTCATTGATACGCTCATAGCGTCCCTTGAGGTACAGCCAGCCGAACAGCGCCTCGAGTGCGGTCGCGTAGGCATACTCTGCCACGGAGGCCGACTTCGGCACGGATTTCGGCTTTGCGTTGCGTCCGTGACGCAGAACGGTCTGCTCGTCTTCATCGAGCATAGGCTGAATGCGCTTTACCGCTTCCGCCTGCGCGGACGCACGAACGAGCTGGATCGTACGGCTGTGCAGGTTTTTCGCGGTCTGAGTGCCGCCGCACGCCAGATGCGTGCGCACGAGTATCTCATAAACAGCGTCGCCCACATGGGCGAGTGCAAGACTCGTCATGCGGGCGATCGCAGCGTCATCCAGCACAGGGTGCAGATGATCGGTCATTACTTGTCCTCAGCAGCCTTTGCTTCAGCGGCCTGCTTTGCAGCCTCAGCCTTAGCCTTGGCAGCAGCAGCCTGCTTAGCCTGCATTTCCTTGAACTTGGCCTTCTCTTCCTCGGTCGGAACCGGCTCGATGCAGCCCTTCGGGCAAACCTTGGTGCACATCTTGCAGTTCTTGCACTTGTCGTAGTCGATCTTGGCAACGCCGTCTACTACATGAATTGCATCGAACTTACAGGTCTTCTCGCACATCTTACAGCCGATACAGCCGTTGGAGCAAACCTTCATAACCTCCGGACCCTTGTCCTTGTTCACGCAGTTAACGTGAACCTTCTTGACCTCGGATACCAGGTTGATGATCTTCTTCGGGCAGGTGGAAACACACTTGCCGCAGGCAACACACTTGTCGGTATCAACCTTTGCAACGCCGTCCACAATGTGGATTGCGTCAAACGCACAGGCCTTTACGCAGGAGCCGAGGCCCATGCAGCCAAAGGAGCATGCCTTCGGGCCGCTTGCTACACGCATTGCAGCGTTGCAGTCCTGCAGACCCTCGTAGTTTGCCTTGTCCTTTGCGTTGCAGCCGCCGTTGCAGTAAACGTGTGCAACCTGACGGTCGCCGGCAGCAACCTCAACGCCGAGTACCTTTGCGATCTTCTCAGCCGCAGCAGCACCGCCGACCGGGCAGCCGTTTACCGGCGCACGGCCCTCTACGATTGCGGCAGCCAGACCGTCACAGCCCGGGAAGCCGCAGCCGCCGCAGTTAGCGCCCGGCAGGCACTCGCGTACCAGCGGGACGCGCTCGTCAACCTCTACGGCGAAAACCTTAGCGGCAACGCCGAGCAGGATTGCGAAAACGATACCCATGATGAACAGTACCGCTACCGCGTAAATAACATTTTGCATATCCATTTCTTGTGTCCTCCCTTACCAAATCGACAGGCCGGAGAAGCCCATGAAGGACATAGCCAGCAGCGCTGCTGCAACCAGCGAGATCGGGAAGCCTTCAAAGCACTTCGGGCACTTGGAAGTAGCGTCCAGACGCTCACGGATGGAAGCGAACAGCACGATTGCCAGCGTGTAGCCGACACCGGCTGCAACGCCGTATACCAGAGAGCCGATGAAAGAATAGCTGTTGGAAATGTTGGTCTTAGCTGCGCCAAGTACCGCACAGTTGGTGGTGATCAGCGGCAGGAAGATACCGAGCGCAGAGTACAGCGACGGCATAGCCTTCTTCATGAACATCTCGACGAACTGAACCAGCGTTGCAATTACGAGAATGAACGCGATGGTCTGCATGTAGCCCAGACCCAGGGGTTCGAGAATGAAGTACTGTACAGCCCAGGATGCTGCGGAAGCGATCGCCATAACGAAGATAACCGCCATGCCCATGCCGAGCGCGGTGTCGGTCTTCTTGGATACGCCGAAGAACGAGCAGCAGCCGAGGAACTGAACGAGAATGTAGTTATTGACCAGGATTGCCGCGATTGCGAGCGACAGGATATCGGTCAAACCCATAGAGGCAGGTAAATTAAACACTTACTTGTCCTCCTTTCGAGCCATGATCTTCTGGATCGCAGCCAGGATGAAGCCCATCATGAGGAAGCCGCCGGCCGGCAGGATCATCATGACCATCGGGTTGGTGTTGAAGAACGGAACTGCGATGCCGTTAACGCCGTTAACGTAACCGGACAGGATGGTGCCTGCGCCGAGCAGCTCACGGAAGAAGCCCATGAGTACCAGAGCGAAGGTGAAGCCCAGACCCATTACAACACCGTCGAGTGCGGACGGCAGAACCTTGTTCTTGGAAGCATACGCCTCGGCACGGCCGAGGATGATGCAGTTTACTACGATCAGCGGCAGGAACAGACCAAGGGACGATGCCAGCGACGGCAGGAATGCCTGCATGGACAGGTCGATCATGGTTACGAAGGTTGCGATGATCGTGATGAATGCTGCGATACGGATCTTATCCGGGATAATTCTGCGCATCGCGGAAATAACGATATTGGAGCAGATGAGAACGACGGTAGCCGCCGCGCCCATGCCGATCGCATTCTGCAGAGAAGTGGTGGTTGCCAGCGTCGGGCAAAGACCGATCGTCTGCATGAAAACCGGGTTATCGAGGATAACGCCCGATTTCAGCTGTTCAGAAAATTTCATAGTGGCTTTTCCTCCTTAACCCAGAGTAGCGACATATGCTGCCGCAGTATTAACGCCGTCGGTTACAGCACGGGAGGTGATGGTAGCGCCGGTGATCGCATTGATCGTGCCGCCGTCCTTGGTCACCTTGAGCTGACCGTCAGCAGTCTGACCTGCAAACTGGGTGATCCAGTTCGGGTCTGCCTGGCTCTTCGCACCGAGGCCCGGGGTCTCAGCGTGAGAGGTTACCTTTGCGCCTGCAACGGTGCCGTCCGCGTTGATGCCGACGATCATCGTCAGGTTGCCGCCGAAGCCCTTCGGCTCTACCTGTACGCAGTAGCCGATCTCTTCGCCGTCCTTGGTTGCCTTGTAAACGCCGTCGATCTGAGCAGCGGTACGGCCTGCCGGCAGGGTTACGCCAGCGGCTGCAACGTCCTCAGCGGACAGTGCGGTGCCGAGATCCTCGAAATCAGCGTCCGGGATGATCTCTGCCATTGCTGCGTTGCGGGTTTCGATACCGTTCTGGGTGATCTTATCCGCGGTTACACCGTTGATAACGCCCAGCAGCAGTGCACAGATGAACGTGATGAGGCCCAGTACGACGACAAGCTGTACGATGCCGCCTTCCTTTTTGCTGTTATCCATGATTTACTGCGCCTCCTTCTTAGCCTTGTCAAGCTGATAGCCGAACTTGCGCGGATGGGTCTTCTTGTCGATTGCCCAAACCAGCGTGTTCATGATCAGGATGGAGTAGGATACGCCCTCCGGCAGACCGCCGAAGTAGCGGATGAATACCGTCAGCAGACCGCAGCCAACGCCGAAGATGATCTGGCCCTTCGGGGTAACCGGGCTGGTAACGTAGTCGGTAGCCATGAAGATCGCGCCGAGCATCAGGCCGCCGGACAGTACCTGGCTGAGCATCCACTGTACGCGGGAAACATCGCCGGACAGCGGGAACAGGAAGGTGATGACAGCAACAGTAAGGATGTAAGCTGCCGGAATGTTGATGGTGATAACCTTGCGCCACAGCAGGTAAACGCCGCCTGCCAGCAGAGCCAGTGCGGAGGTCTCACCGATAACGCCGCCGGTCTGACCGAGCAGCATCTCCAGCAGGCCGGTGTCAGCCGGTACAGCACCGGTCTTGAGGGTAGCCAGCGGAGTTGCGGTGGAAATCGCGTCGGTAACGGTTACGTTGCCGAACAGCGGCAGGTTTGCATGCGGAGCAGTCCAGGTGGTCATGAAACCGGCCCAGGATGCCATCATGAACGCACGGGCACCGAGTGCCGGGTTCATAAAGTTCTTGCCGATGCCGCCGAACAGCATCTTAACAACGATGATGCCGAACAGAGCACCGAAAGCGCTCAGCCACAGCGGAGCTGCAACCGGAATGTTGAATGCGATAAGTACGCCCGTAACCAGGCAGGACAGGTCGCCTACGGTGTTCGGGTGATGAACGATTTTGTTATAAATGGTCTCAAACACAAGGCTTGCCACCATTGCGATAACAACATGGATCAGCGCACGAGCGCCGAAGGTGTAAACTGCAACCGCCAGTGCCGGAACAAGTGCGATGAGCACATCGAGCATAAGGCTCCGGGTGTCATCATCCGCCTTGATATGCGGCGAGGAGGTTACGACTACTTTGCTAAGATCATAAGCCATTTTCGTTTTCCTCCTTACTTGTTCTCTGCGGGCTTTTCAGCCTCTGCCTTTGCAGCAGCCTCCGCCTCGGCCTTTTTCTTCTCAGCCTCAGCCTTGGCGCGCTCTGCAGCACGCTTAGCCTGGATCTTGCCCTTGGTCAGACGGAACTGTGCAACCAGCGGGATACGAGCCGGGCAGACATAAGCGCAGGAGCCGCACTCGATGCAGTCCATCATACCGCAGTCAACGGCGTTGTCCAGATCCTCCTGCTTGCCGTATACATTCATGTAGATCGGCAGGAGGTGCATCGGGCAGGCGTTGATGCACTTGCCGCAGCGGATACACTGGGGATCCTTAACGCGCTTATCCTCATTGCCTGCAAAGGCGAGGAATGCGTTGGTGCCCTTGACAACCGGGGCATCCAGAGAGAACTGGGCGTTGCCCATCATCGGACCGCCGGCAAGGAGCTTGTTCGGAGCTTCCTTGAAGCCGCCGCAGGCATCGATCAGCTTTTCGATCGGGGTGCCGATGCGTGCTTCGAGGTTCTTCGGCTCAGCAACAGCGGAACCGGAGATGGTAACGATACGGCGGATGACCGGCATACCGGTGGTGAAGCGGCGGTAAACCGCACCTGCGGTATCTACGTTGAATACCGCGCAGCCGGCGTCTGCCGGCAGCTTGCCGGACGGAACTTCACGGCCGGTGCAGGCATTGATCAGCTGCTTCTCAGCGCCCTGCGGGTACTTGCAGGCCAGCGGATACAGCTTGAGGCGGGAATCGTCCGCGATCAGCTCCTCGATCTTGGCGAAGGTATCCTTCTTGTTTTCCTCGATCGCAATGATCGCGGTCTGTACGCCCATGATGTCGGCCAGCATCTTCAGGCCGCCGATGGTCTCTTCCGGACGCTCGAGCAGCAGGCGATGGTCGGACGTGATGTACGGCTCACACTCTGCAGCGTTGATGATGACCGTGTCGCACTTGCCGATACCGGACTGGATCTTGACATGGGTCGGGAAGGTTGCACCGCCATGGCCGACGATGCCGGCAGAACGGATGCACTCGATACGCTCCTCATTGCTCATGGAAGCGAAGTCGTAGGGATGCACGGACTCGTGCTTGCGGTCCTCGCCATCATTTTCAATTACGATGGACAGAACCTTGCTGCCGTTCGGATGCAGGCGAGGCTCAATTGCCTTTACCTTGCCGGAAACGGTAGCATGGACAGGAGCGCTGACAAAGCCGCCGGCTTCCGCGATAGGCTGTCCCAGGTCCACGGTGTCGCCAACCGAAACGATCGGCTTTGCCGGTGCGCCGATGTGCATGGAAACCGGCAGGATTACCTCATCAGGCAATGCCAGCTTCTCGATCGGCTTGGTGTTTGTCGCGGATTTATAGCCCGGGTCTGCGTGAGTACCCGGGTGTATGCCGCCACGGAACGAATACGCCATTTCTTTCACCTCTCTAATATTTTGCGCAAGAAGAACCGGACGCGCGCCCGGCTTCCTCTTCTTCAGAAATTGGCTGGCTACGCGTGGAGCATAGCCTTACAGTATAGATTATACTGTTTTTTGTACAGTATTGGCAAGACCAAAAGCAAAAAAAAATCGAATAAAATACAGAGAAACTTTGTACATCTTGTTAAGTCTATCATTTTTATCCGCTTTTTCTTTGTGAATAACGCTCGGGTTCGGTCAGTTTAAACGGATGCAGGTATTCCCTTTCCGGCTTGCATTTTTCGCAAAACCGGCTGAACTGCGCGCAAAATGCGAAGTTTTGCCCTCTGCCTTTTGTGCACATTTTTCGTATACTGCTATTGACTTTCCCTTTCTTCGGTTATAATATGAATACATGAACATATGAGCAATTGTTCATATATTATCAACCATCACCGACAGGAGGCGATCCGAAATGGCAGACGAACACAAGCATGAGGATACCTTATTAAATGAAGAAGTGCATGAGCACGAACATCATCACCACGAACACGATGAAGATGAATGCAACTGCGGCTGCGGGCATCCTCATCACCACGATGAGGATGAACACGAGCACCACCATCATCATGACGATGACTGCGACTGCGGCTGCGGACACCATCACCACCACGATGAGGACGAGGAGCACGAGCACCACCACCATCATCATGACGATGACTGCGACTGTGGCTGCGGACACCATCACCACCACGATGAGGATGAGGAGCACGAGCACCACCATCATCATGACGATGACTGCGACTGCGGCTGCGGACACCATCATCACCATGATGAGGACGAGGAGCACGAGCATCACCATCATCATGACGACGATGACTGCGACTGCGGCTGCGGACACCATCATCACCATGACGAGGATGAGGAGCACGAGCACCACCATCACGAGCACGCCGCCGGCGCGCACAGCGTCAAGCGCGTTTACACGCTGCAGAATGTCGGCTGTGCACACTGCGCGGCAAAAATGGAGCAGCGCATCAGCGAACTCGAGGGCGTGGAGGACTGCGTTCTCGTATTTGAGACCAAGCAGCTGCGCGTGACTGGCGAAAATCCGGATGCGCTTCTGCCGGAAATCCGTGAGATCTGCTCGTCCATCGAGAGTGAAGCCAAGGTCATTGCACCCAAGTCCAAGCACTACGGCAAGGACGGTCAGCGCGTTTACACGCTCGAAAACCTCGGCTGCGCACACTGCGCTGCGAAAATGCAGCACCAGATCAGCCAGCTGGACGGCATCGACGATTGCGTGCTGGTCTACGAGACCAAGCAGCTGCGCGTCAAGGGCGACAATCCTGATGAACTGCTTCCCGAAATCCGTAAAATCTGCTCAAATATCGAGAGCGAAGTCAAGGTAATCGCTCCCGAGGAGGAAAAGGAAGAAAGCAGCCGCCATCCGCTTGCCGAAATGCTCATCGGTGCAGCGCTGTTCGTTGCCGGTCTGCTCATTCCGGTCATGGCTGTCAAGCTGGTGCTGCTCATCGCGGCTTACCTGCTGCTCGGCCGCCATGTCCTGCTGACGGCTGTCAAGAACATCGGCCGCGGTCAGGTATTTGACGAAAACTTCCTGATGGCCGTTGCAACCATCGGTGCATGGGCGGTCGGCTCGTTCGACGAGGCTGTCGGCGTTATGCTGTTCTACCGTGTCGGCGAATACTTTGAGGACCGTGCGGTTGACCGTTCGCGCAAGCAGATCATGGACGCGATCGACCTGCGTCCCGAGACGGTAAATCTGGTCAAGGACAACGGCAAAATCGAGGTTATTCCCGCTGAGGACGCACAGGAGGGCGACATTGTTCTGGTGCGCCCGGGCGACCGCGTTCCGCTGGACGGCGAGGTTGTCGAAGGCGAAAGCCGTCTGGATACCTCGGCTGTTACCGGTGAGCCGGTTCCGGTACGTGTCGCTGCCGGCGACAAGGCAACCTCTGGCTGTGTCAACACCGACGGTGCGATCAAGCTGCGTGTCACCCACATTCTCGCCGAGAGCATGGTACAGCGCATTCTCGACAGCGTGGAGAATGCAGCGGCCCGCAAGCCGAAGATCGACCGCTTTATCACCCGTTTCTCTCGCGTTTACACCCCGGCTGTTGTTGCGATTGCCCTGCTGACCGCCATTATCCCGAGCCTTGTTACCGGCGAGTGGCACAAGTGGGTCTACACCGCGATGACCTTCCTTGTAATCTCCTGCCCGTGCGCACTGGTGCTCAGCGTACCGCTGACCTACTTCTCCGGCATCGGCGCAGGCTCCAGGCGCGGTATCCTGTTCAAGGGCGGCGCTTCTCTGGAAGCACTGAATAACGTTAAAACCATTGTTATGGATAAGACCGGCACCATCACCAAGGGCAACTTTGTAGTACAGAAGGTCGTTCCGGCGCAGGGCGTTCCGCTCGATGAGAATGAGCTTCTGTGGCTGGCTGCCGCCTGCGAGGGCGCTTCCACCCACCCGATCGCCAAGTCCATCATCAACTCCTACGAGGAGCGCAAAACGTCCGCGGCAAAGGCCGGCGACTTTTCTCTTGTTGCCGTTGGTGCAACGGTTGAGAACATCCGCGAACAGGCCGGCGAAGGCGTTTTCGCCGAGCTTGAAGGCAAAACTATACTCTGCGGCAACGTAAAGCTGATGGAGCGCAATAATATCGACCTTTCCGGCTACCACGGCACCCCGGGCAGCACGGAAGTGCTGCTGGCGATGGACGGTCACTTTCTCGGTCATGTTGACATTTCCGATACCATCAAGGCAGATGCCAACTCCGCAATCAGCCGCATGAAGGCTCAGGGACTCACCACCGCCATGCTGACCGGTGACGGTCAGGCCAGTGCGGACGCGGTTGCGCAGGAAGTCGGCATTGACGAAGTGCGTGCCCGCCTGCTCCCGCAGGATAAGCTGTCGGCGCTGACCGATATCCGCGAGAAGCGCGGTGCGGTTATGTTCGTCGGTGACGGCATCAACGATGCTCCCGTACTCGCCGGTGCAGACGTCGGCGCGGCAATGGGCAGCGGCGCAGATGCGGCAATCGAGGCCGCAGATGTGGTGTTCATGAAGGCCGACCTGACTTCCATCCCGATCTCGGTCAAGATCGCCCGCAAGGCGAATATCGTCTCCAAGGAGAACATCGCGTTTGCACTCGCGATCAAGATTCTTGTTATGCTCCTCGGCCTGTTCGGCATCGCATCCATGTGGCTGGCCGTATTCGCTGATACCGGCGTGGCTATGCTGTGCGTGCTCAATTCGATCCGCATGCTGTATATGAAGACCGAATAATGCATACTCTTTGCACATTTTATATAGAAAGACTCCCGTCCGATTGGAACGGGAGTCTTTTGTATACCATATCGTCTGTGCTGATACGCAGGGTTTTCGCCTGAGAGGCGAACGGCAAACCACCGTTTACCCCCGGCAAACAAACTCATTTGTGGAAAACATACTCTTTTCTGAAAGTCCTCGGCGCCATACCAACCGCCTTGGAAAACTGCGCATTGAAATGGCTCGGGTTGTCATACCCCACCTGCGATGCAATCCGCGTTACCGGCAAATCAGTTGTGATGAGCAGCGTCTGCGCTTCGCCAATTCTGCGGCGCAGAACATACTGCAGCGGCGAATAGCCGGTCACTTCCTTGCAGATATGCGCCAGATAGTACGGACTGACGTGCAGCGCATCTGCCATCTGCTGCAGAGAAAATTCGTCCGCAAAATGCTTGTCGATGTAATCCTTGATGCGCTGTGCAAAGGCATTGCCGCTGTGCGTGCTGCCCTCGGCTGCGGTCGCGCGGAACTGCTGCACAAGCGTCAGGATCGCAAGCAGAAGATGATGTGCACCGTCGTCGTTGCCCTCGGTCAGCTCATTGTAAAGCACGTCGTACAGATGCTCCAGCCGCACGGTCTGCGGCTCGGTCAGGCGGCACACCGGACACGAATCCTCCGCGATCAGCGTATTTTCGCGCAGTCCGGGCACAGCCAGTCCGCCAAGCGCCAGACTCGAGGTTGCCACCGGCCGATCCGGTCCGGACGGCTCATCATGCACGACGCGGCTGTTGAAGATGAACAGATCGCCGCGGCGTGCCTCATACGGCGTGCCGCCGACAAAATAGCGGCTCTCGCCGCCTCGCACGAGTACAATTTCCACTAAATCATCATGCGCGTGCATAACGCGCGGATGTGCCGACGCCTTCTCGTCCGTGCGGCTGACCGAAAACAGACGCGGCATCTGCGTCAGGCCGAATGGCGCTTCATATTCCTTTTTCACAAAGCATTGAATCATAAAAACGCTCCTTTTCCCTCAATTTCGCGGCAAAAGCGCCTTTCTGCGGCGGAGATAGTATCCGCGAAAAAACAGCCGGTCGGGATAGCAATCCGGATACCGACCTCACCGACCGGCCTGCCAGTGCAAACCAGAGCAAACCTTTGGCGATACTGCCTTTTGTCAGATCGCGGCACATATAATCAGATAAACTTATTATAGCGCTCCTGCGATGAAAACTCAATGCAGCGCTTCGCCCGCTGCGGTCCGGCAGGGCTGCGGATAACAGAAAGCCTGCCACCTATGGTGACAGGCTTTCTCTATGCTGATTTTATCGAATCGGCAGCATCTTGCCGGTCTCGAAGGATTCCTTGCAGCGGTAAGCAGCCTCGGAAACGGCGGTGCCGTCATAAACGGTGAGGTCAGCCGGCTTGGTGTTGTCGCGGACATGGCCGGTGAAGGCAACCATCTCGGCTACGAAAGCCTCGTGCCAGCGGCTCATGAAGTCCGGATAATACTCCTCGCGGGAGCCGTGCTCATCCACGATATTCAGCAGGTTCTTTGCGCCGACGTTTGCAATGCGCAGCGTGCCGTGGGTGCCGATGATCTCGGTCTCAACGTTGGAGCCTGCGGCATGGGTGCGGTTAGTGAACATGAAGCCCATTGCGCCGTTCTCCATCTGGATGGTAGCAGCTGCGTTGTCCGCATCGTTCAGCTCCTTGTACAGGTCGAACTCGAATACGCCGCCGATTGCCCATACATTCTTGACATCCGAGCCGGTGAACCAGCGGATGAGGTCGATATCATGTACGCACATATCGAGGTACTGACCACCGGAGTGCGGTGCAAACTTGAGGGTAGACTCGATGGTGGAACGCGGGTCCTGCGTGTAGGAGCGAACCAGAACAACCTTGCCGATATCGCCGTTGTCAATCTTGCGCTTTGCCTCGGCGTAGGACTTGTCAAAGCGGCGCATGAAGCCAAGCTGGAAAATCAGGTCAGGATGTGCCTCGATGACCTTCTCGGCAGCCTTGCACTGTGCAACATCCGTGCCGAGCGGCTTCTCGCAGAACACATGCTTGCCGTGGTTCATGGCAATTTCAATCTGCTGGCAGTGCAGGAAGGACGGGGAAACGATAACGATCGCGTCCAGCTCCGGATTCTTGCACATTTCCTCAAAATCGGTGTAAGTATTCGGCACGCCAAGCTCTGCCGCAACTTCCTTTACGCGGTTTGCATCTACGTCGCAGATGGCTGCCAGTTCGCAGCCCGGAACCTGCGTTGCAAGGTTCTTCGCGTGCTCATAACCCAGACGACCCAGACCTACCGAACCAACCTTAACAGTTTTCATGGTATATTCTCTCCTTTTATATGTAACTCTCTCTCTCTTACGCGGCGGTTTTGCCGCTCTCCATTTGATGATTCTATTGTAGCGTCTCGGGGGCTGAAAAAACAGAGCATTCTTGCGAAAAGAACGCCCCTATTTGCGGGATATGAGCGGGTCCCTCGGGCAAACTTTCAAATTCTTGCGGTCGATGCAAAAAGGCAGACCCGACGGTCTGCCTTTACGCTTACGTTCTCAGCTGACATGAATGACGGCCACCGGACAGCCGCCCGCGGCCTCCTGTGCGCCCGCCTGCTCCTCTGCGGTCTCCGGCTGATGATGGACTTCGGCAAGACCGTCCTCCGCAATGCAGAACACGGAAGGACAGGTTCCTTCACACAGACCGCAGGAAATACAGCCGTCTCGTTCGATTGTAATGTGCATACCGATACACTCCTTTCGGAGATTCAGTTTGCCCCGTTTCCGATGATTTATGCGTGCCTGCGCAGAAATTCCCGTACTTCGTCTGCTGTCGGCACCGAGGGAGCCGCGCCTGTGCGCGAGACTGCGAGAGCGGATGCCGCCGAAGCCTCCTGCAGCGCGGTCTGCACCGATTTCCCTGCGCTGACCGCCGCAAGAAAGTATCCGCAGAAGGTATCTCCGGCAGCGGTGGTGTCCACGGCCTTTACCTTAAATGCAGGAAGCTGAAACTGACCTTCCTCTCCATCATACAGCACACCGTCCGCGCCGACGGTCATAACGACCGACGCATTCGGGTATTTTGCCCGCAAAGCCGTCAGCGTATCCTCGAAATCTGCATTTGCATCCGTTCCCGCAAGCTGTGCCGCTTCGATTTCATTCACCATAAACAGGCTGACGCACGCAAGCGGCAGCTTTTCGGTATTCTCCGGCACGGGAGACGGATTGAACACCACCCGCAGTTCCTTTTCATGCGCACGGCGGATGATCTCCGGCACGAGGTTGACCTCATTCTGCAGCAGCACCCAGTCGTCTGGCTGCGCGGTGTCGAGCACCCGCTCGATATACTCGCTCGTCATGCTGCGGTTTGCGCCGCCGAACACGATAATCCGGTTCTGACCGGCGGCGTTTATCTCGATAACGGCATGTCCGGACGGGCCGTCCACCTCGCGCAGCAGCGAGGTATCCGCACCGGATTCCCGCAGCAGATCGGCCATAAAGCGGCCTTCCGCGCCGATCGCGCCCGCGTGCAGCACCTCTGCGCCCGCTCGAGCCGCCGCCAGTGACTGGTTGAGCCCCTTGCCGCCCGCAGCCACGGCATAGTCCTTCGCGGTGATGGTCTGTCCCGGCCGTACAAACTGCTCCACCTGATATATCTTATCTATATTCAGCGAACCGAAATTGATGATGCGCATAGCTTCGCTCTCCTTCTCTTTTTCTGTCAGTATAGCATATCCGTCCTCCAGCCGCCACTACAAGCAGCTTTTTATTGGTATTTTCTCCAAAATCGCCGAGTTACAATTGACTTATCTGCCAAAAAGTTCTATTATTTTAATATGTTTCTACAAGAAAGGGAGGGGACTTTTTTGAGTCGTTTATCCATTGAAACGCCGGGCAAGGCTGAGACCGTCATTGCCGGCTTGTACCGCGATATCGAGCGGCGCATCAGCGCCAGTCCTCCGGGTCTGTGTCCGGTGGATATGTCGCTGTCGTTCCTGCGTCTGTGCCATGCACAGACCTGCGGCAAATGTGTTCCGTGCCGCATCGGTCTGGGGCAGCTGACCACTCTGCTCGAGCAGGTGCTGGACTCCACCGCAACACCGGAGACCATTGACCTGATCGAGAAAACCGCCCGTGTTATTCAGGATACGGCGGACTGCGCCATCGGCTATGAGGCTGCCCGCATGGTTCTGCAGGGCGTGCAGGGCTTTCGCGATGACTACCTCTCCCATGTGGAGAGCGGCCGCTGCCTGTTCGGCTGGGATCATCCGGTGCCGTGTGTGGCACTGTGCCCGGCCGGAGTGGATATTCCGGGCTACATTGCACTCGTGCGTGCCGGCCGTTACAATGACGCCGTGCGCCTGATCCGCAAGGACAACCCCTTCCCGACCGTATGCGGCTATGTCTGCGAGCACCCGTGCGAGGCACACTGCCGCCGCAGCATGGTGGACGATGCGGTCAACATCTGCGGCATCAAGCGCTTCGCGTGCGACCACGCGGACAACACCACGCCGCCGGATTCCGCACCCTCGACCGGCAAGCGCATCGGCATCATCGGCGGCGGACCGGGCGGTCTGTCGGCGGCGTATTTCCTGTCGCTGATGGGTCATCAGGTCGTAGTCTATGACCAGCGTCCCAAGCTCGGCGGTATGCTGCGCTACGGCATTCCGGATTATCGTCTGCCGCAGGACAAGCTGGATGCGGATATCGATTTCATCCTGTCCACCGGCATTGAGGTGCACACCGGCGTTTCCATCGGCCGCGATATTTCGTTCGCTGAGATTGAGAACCAGTACGACGCGGTTTACATCTCCATCGGTGCGCATAACGACAAGAAGATCGGCATTCCCGGCGAGGACGCAGTCGGCGTACACTCCGCGGTGCAGCTGCTCCGTGACATCGGCGAGGGCCGCGTGCCGGACTTCAAGGGCAAGCGCGTCTGCGTCATCGGCGGCGGCAACGTGTCGATGGATGCAACCCGAACCGCAATCCGTCTCGGTGCCTCCGCAGTAACGTGCGTCTACCGCCGACGCGTGACCGATATGACCGCGCTCGCTGAGGAGATCGAGGAAGCACAGAGCGAAGGCTGCCAGATTCTCTCGCTGCAGGCACCCGATCACATTGAGACCGATGAAACGGGTCGCGTTACCGCTCTGTGGACACGTCCGCAGGTCATCGGCTCCTACGGCAAGGACGGTCGTCCGCGTCCCTACGATGCCGATCAGCCGCTGCTCTGCACGCCGTGCGATGTCGTTATCGTAGCCATCGGCCAGTCCATCGACGCAAAGCCGTTCGAGCAGATCGCTCCGGTCGTGCGCGGCAAGATTCATGCCGAGTCCGACGCCTTCGTGCCGAACACCCCGCATGTATTCGCGGGCGGCGATGCCGTTACCGGTCCGGCGACCGTTATCCGCGCGGTAGCCGCCGGCAAGGTGGCTGCAGCCAACATTGACGCGCACCTCGGCTTCCGTCACGTTATCAAGAGCGATGTTGAGATTCCGGCACCGCATCTGACCAATATGCCGGCCTGCGGCCGCATCGAGCTGCGCAGCAGACCCGCCGAGGAGTGCGTCGGCAACTTTGATCTGGTAAAGTGCGGCATGACCGAGCAGGAGGTTCATCAGGAGACCTCCCGCTGTCTGCGCTGTGACCACTTCGGCTACGGTATTTTCAAGGGAGGGCGTTCTTCTAAATGGTAAATCTGACGATCAATTCTATCCCGGTGACTGTACCGGAAGGCACCACCATTCTGGATGCCGCCGCCTCTGTCGATATCGAAATCCCCAGCCTGTGCTACTTAAAAGAGCTGAACGAAATCTCCGCCTGCCGCGTCTGCTGTGTCGAGGTAGAGGGCGAGGGCAAGCTGGTTCCCTCGTGCAACAACGTTGTGCGTGAAGGCATGGTCATCCACACCAATTCTCCGCGTGCACTCGAGGCGCGCCGTGTCAATATGGAGCTTATCCTCTCGCAGCACGACAACAAGTGCGCGACCTGCATCCGCTCGGGCACCTGCCAGCTGCAGAAGATCGCAAACGATATGGGCATTCTGGGTGTTTCCTACCCCACCGACCTCGCACACGGCAAAAAGGCCGACTGGACGACCACGTTCCCGCTCTACCGCGATGTAAATAAGTGCATCAAGTGCATGCGCTGCATTCAGGTATGCGACAAGGTGCAGTCGCTGTCCGTCTGGGATATCAGCGGCTCTGGTGCGCGCACCACCATTGATGTTTCGGAAAACCGCGTGATCAAGCAGGCGGACTGCTCGCTGTGCGGTCAGTGCATTACGCACTGCCCGACCGGCGCTCTGCGCGAGCGCGATGACACGCAGAAGGCGTATGCTGCGCTCGGTGATCCGGACCGCGTGACCATTGTGCAGATTGCTCCGGCTGTGCGCGCTGCATGGGGCGAAGCCTTCGGCATGCCGACCGGCAAGGCAACCGTCGGTCAGCTTGTGTCCGTTCTGCGCAAATTAGGCGCGGATTATGTGTTTGACACCACGTTTTCCGCCGATCTGACCATCATGGAGGAAGGCACCGAGCTGCTCCAGCGCCTGCAGGCAGGCGATCTGGACAACCAGCCGATGTTTACCTCGTGCTGCCCTGGCTGGGTGCGCTTTTTGAAGTCGCAGTTCCCGGAAATGACCGGCCGCCTGTCCACCGCCAAGTCGCCGCAGCAGATGTTCGGCGCGGTCGGCAAGACCTGGCTGGCGCACAATCTCGGCGTGGACGCGGACAAAATTTACAGCATCTCCATCATGCCGTGCATCGCAAAAAAGGCCGAGCGTGAGCTGCCGAGCATGGATTCAGCCGGTCACGGCAGCGATGTCGATCTGGTCATCACCACCCGAGAGCTGGCGCGCATGGCGCGTGCCGAGCACCTCGATGTGGAAAACATCGCGGAATCCGCGTTTGATTCTCCGCTGGGCGACGGCACCGGCGCAGGCGTTATTTTCGGCGCGACCGGCGGCGTTATGGAGGCTGCGCTGCGTTCGGCGTACTTCCTCACCACCGGCGAAAATCCGTCTCCGGATGCATTCCGCGAGGTACGTGACGACGGCACGATCTCTCCGCTGCCGTGGCGCGAAGCGACGTTCGAGCTGGCAGGCCGGACTGTGCGCTGCGCGGTAGCGAGCGGACTGGGCAACGCGCGTCAACTTCTGCGCTCGCTGCAACGCCGCGAGGTACACTATGAGTTTGTGGAGATCATGGCATGCCCGGGCGGCTGTGCCGGCGGCGGCGGTCAGCCGGTGGACGGCACCGACCGCGAAAAGGCCGCCGACCGCGGCAAGGTTCTGTTCCGACTCGATCAGAATGCCCCGCTGCGTTTTTCGCATGAAAATCCGGCGGTTCAGGCGTTGTACCGTGAGTATCTGGATGAGCCGTGCTCGCACAGAGCGGAGGAATTGCTGCATTGCGACCATTTCGCATGGCAGATGGACGCTGCCCGCTGAGGGCACAAGAGGATAACAACCTACGGTTTTTACCCTCTTGTGAATCTCCCATTTCCCTTTTGGGATAGCACGGCGGCTGTTCAGAACTGAGACTATAAAGGAACGAGCGTACTGTTTCTCTTCCGCAGGGCGGACCTTTGGGTCCGCCCATTTCTTTTTCTTAGCCGCTCAAGTTGTTTTCGTACTGCTACACATGCGGTTAGTCTACGCTGGGTGCGGCATAACAGTGCCGCACAATTCGTTAGCACGTTATATAATAGACAGCACCTGCGAATTTAGATATTTAATACCATTTATCTTCGTAGGTGCCGTGCGTTACAACGTGCGAAAAAGTTGCGCAACACTGTTATCCCCCAGGGGACCTTCTCTTGCCCTGCGGGCAATTCACCTTGTGTTGCGCCTGCGTTGATTGAACCACCTGTGTAGCAACAAGGAATCCGGCACTGCGTAGAGGTAACGAAATGAGAGCACACTGTGCTCCCCTACAGTAGAAAAGATCCTCTGCCGTTCCCCTTTTTCGAAGCGGTCACCGCTCTCCGATTTTCGCCAGACTATCTAACAAGGGAAAGGCAGGAGTTCAAAGAGGAAGGGAAACCGCAGGTGTCCCTTTCTTTTTACCCCTGCGGCGGGTGCCGCACTCTCCCGCGCTCCGCAGAGCGCAACTCTTTCGCTGAGATTCAGCGAAAAACTCCCCGCCCATCAAGGCTAAACACGCCTGCGCAGTTCGCGTACCCCATCTATTCGGTGCAAAAAGAGACAGAAAAACGGCACAGCCAACGCTGTGCCGTTTCGCTTACTTATTCGATATTCTGTGCGCAGATAATGGAAATTTTCGAACCCTCATTACTGTTTTCCGGCTGAATATTCTTCTGCAGCAGGTCTGCGAGCAGGCGCAGCGGCTGGTTGCCTTGCCGGAACATATCCTGTGTAATGGTCAGATCAAGCGAGCCGTCGAGCAGCATTTGCTTGCGGCGCAACGACATATCATGTGCGATCACACGCACCTGCTGATCCATGCCTGCAGCTTTAAGCGCGTCCACGCAGCCGGTAACGCTGCGGTTTGCCATATAGATGGCCGCCGGCGGATTGTCCGACTGCAATGCTGCCGTGACGCGGTTATAGGTCAAACGGTAGTCGTTATAGGTCTCCTCAATCTCGATCTGCGAGGAAGAGAAGCCTTTTTTCTTTAGATGCTCGCAGAAGCCGTCTAAACGGGTGCGGTGGCCATCGTACTCCAGATTACCCGCCATCGCCAGCACACGCGCGTTTTTCGGCACGCACTTGCTGAGCAGCTCGGCGGCAATACGGCCGCTTTGTGTGTAATTTTGACCTACAAAGCACAGACGGCGGCTGTTCGGCAGATCCGAGTTGAACGTGATGCACGGAATGCCCTGTTCGGCCAATTCTCCGATGCGTGCTTCGATCGAAATATCATTTAATGCACACAGTGCGATGCCCTGCGCGCCCCAGTTTACCAGCTCGTCCAGCAGCTCGATCGTCTCGCGCGGAATATCTGTTTCACAAGTGCACACACGCACCTCAACATCGCGCTTTTCCAGCTCAGAACGCGCAGCCTGAATGCCTCTCGGGACATCCTCGTGGAACGGACCGCTCCAGTTTGGCAAAAGCACACCCAAACGCACAGGTTTGAGCGGCAGCTTTGCCTCTGCGGCCTGCCGATGCGCCTCCTTCGGAGAAAGATAACCGGTCTCCTGAATGGCATTCAGCACACGCGCACGCACATCCGCGCGCACATACGAACGATTATTTAATACACGGTCTACCGTGCCGCGGGAGACACCCGCAAGCTCAGCAATCGTTTGAATAGTTGGTCTTTTGTTCATAGTCCTTCACCTTTTCGTAATTACTCTTTATATTATCCTGCATCTCTGTGATGTTTCTTTCCTCTGTGCTTATTATACCATATTTCTGTGCTTTGTGAATACAAAATCTGTGCTTTCCTTCTTTCTGTGCATTTGCACACATCACTTTTTGCACAAGTTTTCCGATATATCCGGTGTTTTATGCTCTATTTTTCATTTTTTCAAACCTATGTGCGATATTCTGTGTTTTTCACAGAATGTGTGCTTTGTACGACATATACAATTACACACATCAAACCTTGTGATCGTCCTTGTTTCCCGCATATTTGTTTTGTATTTCTCGGTTTATACGCATTTTACGCGCGTTTTATCCGCTTATTTTGACGTTTTTCCATTTGAACGATTTCCACACCGGCAAATTGCCTGTTGACACTTTCGTACCTGCTCGCTATAATAAGCACATAAACAGCACAGAGCACACAATCGCACAGTGCGAAAGAGAGACAAGAGAAGAAAAACGAGAAAAGAAAGGGAGACACACTATGAAAAAGAGACTGTTAGCAGCCCTGCTCACCAGCGCCCTCGCACTCAGCCTGACCGCTTGCGGCGGCGGCACCGATTCTTCCGCAACCGACGGCGGCGACACCGCCTCCACCCATGACGGCCCGTACAAGATCAGCATGGTGCTCAAGACCAACGCTGCCGAGTTCTAGAACATTGTTCAGGCAGGCGCTGAGGCATATGAGGATGAGCACCCGGATCAGGTCAGCCTGGACATCAAGGGTCCTCCGGCTGAGACCTACTACGAGGAGCAGCTCAACACCATTCAGACCGACCTTGCGGTTGAGTCCTACGATGGCTACCTGATCGCTCCGCTGCAGTCCGAGGCTGTTGCAACCGCTATCGCAAACACCGACAAGCCGGTCGTAGCATACGATACCCGCATTGATTCCGACAAGTGCCTCGCATTCGTCGGCACTGGCAACAAGGAAGCAGCCAAGGAGGGCGGCAAGGCCGCTGTTGAAGCTGCAAAGGCAGCCGGCTGGACCGATATCAAGTGCATCGAGATCGCAGGCGTTCAGGGTGACGCAACCAACACCGCCCGCATGGAAGGCTACCGCGAAGGCGTAAACGAAGCTGGCGGCGAGTTCCTTGATAACGAAACCCAGTACGCTAACGCAACCGCTGACCTCGCTGTAACCGCGATGGAGGGCATCATGAGCAAGTATCCGGAAGGCGTTGCCATCATCTGCTCCAACAACGACGATATGGCGCTGGCAGCTGCCCGTACCGCAAAGGACAATCCGAACTACGCAAAAACCATCTTCCTCGGCTTTGACGGCCAGAAGTCCGCAGTAGAAGCCGTTCTGAACGGCGAGCTGACCATGACCGCTGCACAGAACAACTTCGACATCGGCTACAAGGCAGTTGAGACCATCGTGAAGATCCTGAACGGCGAGGAGTACGGCGACGTAGATACCGGCACCGAAATCATCACCAAGGACAACGCACAGGCTCGTCTGGATAACTTCGCAAACTGGCTGAAATAATTCCTTGAAATGCACGCATTTCAAGGAGATGGGAAACACCGCGGCTTTGCCGCGGATGATTCCCGGGCGAAAATCAGCGTGTCGCACAGCGGCACACCGATTTTCTTACTTGTAAAAAAACGCAGATACATGCTCCGCGTTTTTTTGTGAAGGCAACGCCTTCACGATTTAATACTGCCTGCGGCGGAAACTATGTATGGAAACGCGCTCCAACGCTTCATACAAACCTCTCTTTTTATTCCAAATGTTCATTTAAGGAGGAACACCCATGAAAGTAGGTATTATCGGTGCGGGTCGTATCGGTAAGGTACACGCAAAGAACATTTCCATGTTCGTACCGGAGATGGAGATCAAGACCATCGCTGACCCGTTTATGAATGAGCAGACCGAGGCATTTGCCAAGTCCTGCGGCATTCCGAACACCACCAAGGACGCAAATGACATTCTGAACGATCCCGAGATCGAGGCAGTTCTCATCTGCTCCTCTACCGACACCCATTCCAAGTACATCATCGAGGCTGCTCACGCAGGCAAGAACATCTTCTGCGAGAAGCCGATCGATTATGATCTGGAGAAGGTTCACGCTGCCATCAACGCAGCCAAGGAAGCCGGCGTAAAGCTGCAGATCGGTTTCTGCCGCCGCTTCGACCACAACCACCGCGCAGTTTACGACATGGTTCGTGACGGCAAGGTCGGCAAGGTCAACATCATCAAGATCTCCTCCCGTGATCCGGAGCCGCCTCCGGTATCCTACGTCAAGGTTTCCGGCGGTATCTTCTATGATATGATGATCCACGACTTCGATATGGCCCGCTTCCTCGCAGGCAGCGAAGTTACCGAGGTAAATGCAGTTGGTTCCGTTCTGGTCGATCCGGGCATCGGTGAGGCCGGCGACGTTGATACCGCGCTCGTTACCCTCAAGTTCGCAAACGGCGCTATCGGCGTAATCGACAACAGCCGCAAGGCAGTTTACGGTTACGACCAGCGCGTTGAGGTATTCGGCTCCGAAGGCTGTGCCGAGGACCAGAACGACACCCCGAACACCGCTGTTCTGTCCACCGCAGACGGCGCTGTACACGGCGTAGCCTACAAGGTAATGTGGGACCGCTACACCGGCGCATTCGTTGCAGAAATGCAGGCGTTCGCAGATGCCGTTATCAATGACAAGGAGACTCCGGTTACCGGCGAGGACGGTCTGTATCCGGTACTGATGGCAGCAGCTGCTACCAAGTCGCTGCATGAGGGCCGCCCGGTCAAGATCTCCGAGATCGAGGCTTAATCACAACTTAATTTTCACACCACGCACACAGTCTAAGCAATGTGCTAAAACCGTTGGTGCGCTATGCACCAACGGTTTTTCTATGCAAATTTGAGGGAGTTAGAACAGAGAAAATGTTATTCACTTGCGTAACCTTTGTATTTTTTACCATTTTAGTTGCGGTCATCTCCTATGTTAAGACCAAGGGCGATGACCAGACCACCGCTGACGGCTACTTTCTGGCAGGCCGCGGTCTGCCGGGTGTCGTTATCGCAGGCTCGCTGCTGCTGACCAACCTTTCTGCAGAGCAGCTTGTCGGCACAAACGGCCAGACCTGGGCGATTGGCATGAGTCCGATGGCGTTCGAAGTAATGGCGGCGACCGCACTCATCGTGCTGGCGTTGTTTGCCGCGCCGCGCTACCTGAAAAGCGGCATCACCACCATCCCGCAGCTGCTCGGTGAGCGCTATGACAGACCCACTAAGCTGTGGTTCTCCATCGCATACATCATTCTGTACCTGTTCGTGCAGATTCCGGTAATCCTGTACTCTGGTTCGCTGGTGTTTGAAAACATTTTCAACCTGTCTGGAATCCTTGGCATTACCAAGTTCCAGTCCATCGTTATCCTGTGTATCCTTATCACTATCATCGGCTCGATTTACGCTATCTTCGGCGGTCTGAAGGCTGTTGCAGTATCGGATACCATCAACGGCGTCGGTCTGCTGATCGGCGGACTGATGATCCCGTTCCTCGCGCTCAACGTGCTCGGTCATGCCTCCGGCAGCGACAGTGGCGTTGCCATCATGGACGGCGTGCGCTACCTGATCCACAACCACGCCGATATGCTCAACTCCATCGCTCCCGCACAGAGCGAAGCACCGGCGGTTCCGTGGCCGACCGTTTTCCTCGGTCTGGTATTCCTCGGCTTCCAGTCCTGGTGCACCCACCAGTCGTTCATCCAGCGCGTACTCGCCGCTGAAAACCTCAAGGAAGCACAGAAGGGCGCACTCTACTGCGCATTCCTGAAAATCCTCGGCTTTATGTTCCTCGCTCTGCCGGGTATTATCGCTTACGCGATCTTCAACATCGAGGGCACGCAGGTTTCCATGATGGACGATGCCTACCCGGCACTCATCACCCGCGTTGTACCGCAGCCGGTCATGGGCTTCTTCGCCGCTGTTATGTTCGGCGCGATCCTGTCCTCGTTCAACTCGGTGCTCAACTCGGTAAACACCATGTTCACGATGGACATCTACAAGGAATTCATCAACAAGAACGCCAGCGATAAAAAGCTGGTCTCGGTCGGCAAGAACATCGGCATCGTGTTCGCCATCTTCTCCGTGATCGTCGGTCCGATGGTTTACTTCTTCCCTGCCGGTCTCAAGACCTTCCTCGACTCGTTCGTTATGCTGGTTGGTCTGCCGGTCCTGTCCGGCGTATTCGGCGGCTTCTTCTTCAACTGTCTGCCGAAGTACAGCGCACGCTTCATCATGGTGTTCCACATTATCTGCTACGGCGGCTTCATGCTCCTGTCTCCCAGCTATTCGCTGTTCGGCGGCAACGAGGGCACCATGCACTATCTGTACGCCGTATCCGTTCTGTGGCCGCTTGAAATGCTGATCATGTACCTCATGCACCGCCGCAACAAGAGCAAGGGCGCTGCGGTTTGGGTGCAGCAGGATGTCGGCGCGGTAGACCTGACCCCGTGGAAGTACAGCAAGCTGGTCAGCGTTATCGTTATCGTGTGCGTGCTGCTGGTCTATCTGGCATTCTCGCCGCTCGGCATCGGAGCATAATTTTTGGAAAACAGCGTTGCATATCCGCTGCGCTTGATGTATCATCAATTTAAAAGAGTAAGACAACCGAAACAAGAAAATTTGGAGGTAATTTATTATGGCACTGAGAAAATGCGCTTGCATCGACACCCTTTACACCGAGCTGGACTGGCTCGACCGTTTCCAGGCTGCAAAGAACGACGGCTTTGAGGCCGTAGAGTTCTGGGACTGGCGCATCCGCGATCTGGATGCGACCCGCGAGGCTGCTGAGAAGGCCGGCATTGCCATTTCCGGCTTCAACGGCGATGCGGACTACTCGCTCGTAGACCCGACCCACAAGCAGAAGTATCTGGACTACCTGAAGGAGTCCATCGCGGCGGCTAAGAAGGTTGGCGCAGCCAGCGTTACCATCCACTCCAACGCACTGGGTGACGGCGGCATTGTAGTAAACCACTACGATAACCTTTCCCACACCGTAAAGCTGTGCTCGATGTACGACACGCTGCTCGCCTGCGCTGAACTGGCCGAGAAGGAAGAGATCAACCTCAACCTCGAGGCGCTGAACATCACCACCGACCACGTCGGCAACTTCCTCGCTACCACCCAGATGGGCGCTGAAATCGTTCGTCTGATCGGCTCTCCGCGTCTCAAGCTGCTGTATGATGTATACCACATGCAGATCAACGAGGGCTGCATCTGCGATACCATCTCCAACTACGGCGACACCTTCGGCCACATTCACGTTGCCGATGCTCCGGGCCGTCATGAGCCGGGCACCGGTGAGATCAACTATAAGAAGGTTATCCGTCACCTCGAGGAGTGCGGCTACACCGGCCGTGTCGGCTATGAGCTGTTCCCGCTGACCGATACCGCAACCGCCGTTAAGGCCATCATGGAAAACGCCTAAATCTCTCTTTCTTTCAAGTCCCTGTGCTGTATGGTACAGGGACTTCTGTTATGCTATGAGGCAGGCATATCGAACCTGCAAATCAAAATTTTCAACCGCATCCTGCATTTCCATGCTATAATAAAACCGCAAAGATAAAAACGCAACGTGCACTCCGTGCACCAGAGCCGGTAGGTAGCCCGGCCGTCCTGCTTTTGCAGGGTAAGTAACCTGCCCCTCCGGGTTGTCCATTCTTTGTTCATTTATTTTTCAGGAGGGAAAAACAATGGACAAAGTAATTGGCAGACTGACCGTATTTTTTGAGGACCCGTTCTGGGTCGGTGTATTCGAGCGGATCGAAAACGGCAGGTTATCCGTGGCAAAGGTAACCTTCGGTGCAGAGCCGAAGGAGCCGGAACTGCTGATTTACCTGCTGCGGCACTACTACCGATTGCAATTCAGTCCGGCTGTTGAGACTGCCGTAAAGCCTGCACACCGCAATCCCAAACGGGCACAGCGGGAAGCCGGACAGCAGACCGCGCAAGTCGGCATCGGCACCAAATCGCAGCAGGCGCTGCAGCTCCAGCAGGAGCAGAACAAGCAGGTGCGCAAGCGCCGGAGCCGTGCGCGCAAACAGGCCGATGCCAAACGGCTTTATGCACTCAAACAGCAGCAAAAACGCGAAAAGCACAAAGGACATTAGTCCTTTGTGCTTTTCTTTTCGCTTAGAGGAACCCGAGCAAGTGCTGCATCGCGATGCTGACGCACGCGATAGCGACCCAGCAGCAGAAGCCCATGAAAATCGGCTTGCCGCCGGTCTTGACCAGCTTTACGATATTGGTATTCATGCCGATAGCCGCCATCGCCATAACGATAAAGAACTTGGACAGCGTCTTAAGCGGCGTAAACACGCCTGCCGGTACGCCGACCGTGGTGCACACCGTGGTGATGATGGACGCGAGCACGAAGTACAGGATAAACATCGGGAACGCGCGCTTGAGCGAGAAGGCTTCGCCGCCCCTGCTCTGCTCGGTCTTGGCCTTGTGGGTGCGCCACAGCGCCAGTACGAGCGTGATCGGGATGATCGCCAGCGTGCGCGTCAGCTTGACGATAGTAGCGATTTCCAGCGTATTGCTGCCGTGGATGCCGTCCCATGCGGAAGCGGCTGCCGTTACGGACGAGGTATCGTTGACCGCCGTGCCCGCAAACAGGCCGAAGCCGTGGTCAGTCATGCCGAGCATGCCGCCGAGCGTCGGGAAGGTCAGCGCCGCGATGACGTTGAACAGAAAAATAACCGAAATCGCCTGCGCGATCTCCTCATCGTCCGCGCCAATGACCGGAGCGGTTGCCGCGATTGCCGAGCCGCCGCAGATGGACGAGCCGACACCGACCAGCGTCGAGATGTTGGACGGTACCTTCATTGCCTTGCACAGCACGAACGATACGATCAGCGAGGTGCCGATGGTCGAAACGATGATCGGCAGCGACTGTGCGCCGACCTTTGCAATCTCGGACAGGTTAAGACCGAAGCCGAGCAGGATAACCGCGTACTGCAGCACCTTTTTCGATGTAAAACCGATGCCCGGCTGCACCTTGGTCTTGTTCTTCCAGAACAGCGTGAGCACCATGCCGATCAGGATGGAGAATACCGGTCCGCCGACAACCGGCACCGCCTGTCCCAGCAGCCACGCCGGAATCGCAATGCACAGGCACAGCAGCAGTCCGGCGCCGTTTTTCTTGATAAAATCCATTGTTTTACCCCCTTAATGTAAGCTAGATATTAGTATACATCGACAGGGTACATTGGTTCAATGGTTAGTTTGTATTTACGCATAAAATAGTTGTTTTGTAATATTGTGCTTCTATACTCTGGCGCCGCAGCGCATATTCAATAGCATTTGCTCTGCAAATGCAAGAAAACCGGGGGCATGCGCCTCGGTTTTCTTACTTATAGAGGGAGAAAGTTTCTGTATAGGAACTTTCGGACGACTTTGGAACGGCCCACGGTCCGTTCCTCTTGTCGGCGAAACCGTGGTTTCGCGACAGGAATTAAAACTGATACGGCGGATTTCCAGAGAAATCAGCGATACTGCCGTGTGCATCCTCGAGATAGAACACCTCAAAGATCGGGTTGGTCGCCTCGCCGTACTGGCTCTTGACGATCGGGTTCTGGATGCACATCTCCTTGGCAGCCATGTTGTTCTCGAAAACAGCCTTGCCGTGCAGGCGAATCCATGCGTACTCCGGGCTGGAAACCGAGATTTCGATCTCCGGATTGCTCTGCATGTCCTTGTAAACGTCCTTAGTGTTGTTCGTGCAGAACCACAGCTTGCCGTCCATCTCGCCCGAGAACATGAACGGACGGCACTTTGCCTTACCGTCACGGCCTGCGGTTGCCAGATACTGTACCGGATTTGCCTGCAGAAATTCTACGACCTTGCTCATGATAAATACCTCCATGAAAATTTTATTTTCTTTTTCTATATTGGGATTGCTTTTCCCTTTCGGTGATTCTATAATAAAGCCGTAGTGACAATCTGTAAAGTAAGCACAATATTGTGGTGTAGTTACCCAAAAGATACTATTGGCGCAAATCGCGTTAACAAGGAGGTTTTTCTCATGGAACTGACCGAATCGACTGCAAAACAGGAACTGCCCGCCTGCCCTGTCGAGACCACGCTGACGCTCATCAGCGATAAATGGAAGGTGCTCATCCTGCGTGACCTGATGAACGGCACCCTGCGTTTCGGCGAACTGAAAAAGTCCATCGGGCACGTCACGCAAAAGGTTCTGACCGCACAGCTGCGCCAGATGGAGCAGAGCGGTCTGCTGACGCGCAAGGTCTACGCCGAGGTGCCGCCGCGCGTGGAATACACGCTGACCGAACTCGGGTACAGCCTGAAACCCGTGATGGACGCCCTGTGGAAATGGGGAGAAAATTATCAAGCACAGTGCCGTTAATCCGGCTTTCTATCCGTAAAAACAACTTTCAGGAGGAAAATCATGCCTCATATTTTAATGATCGCCACCGGCGGCACGATTGCATGCTGCGAGACCGCACACGGTCTTTCCCCCGCTCTGGACAGCGCCGCACTGCTCGGCGCACTGCCCGAACTGTCTGCGCTGTGCACAGTTGAAACGCTCGATCTCATGCAGCTCGACTCGACCGACGTGACCGCCGCCGACCGTCAGCGCATGGCACAGGCGGTCTGGCAAAACCGTGAGAAATTCTACGGCTTTGTGCTCACGCACGGCACGGATACGCTTGCGTACACCGCCGCGCTGCTCACCCACCTACTGCCGCATTTCGACAAGCCGCTCGTGCTGACCGGCTCCATGCTGCCGATGGGCGTGCCGGACTCAGATGCGCCGCGCAATCTGCTGGATGCGTTCCGCACTGCGGCAGACGGACGCGCAGGCGTGTACGCCGTGATGAACGGTCAGATTTTGCACGGCAGCCACGTTTTCAAGCAACATTCGACCGAGATTGACGCATTTCTCTCGGCAAATGCCGCACCGGCCGGTGAAATCTGCGACGGCGAAGTGCGCTGGAGCAAACCCGCGTCCGCACCTTCCGGCGCGCCGCAGCTTATCGAGCAGATCGATACCCACATTCTGCCCGTGCGCCTGACACCTGATCTTGATCCGTCATTCTTCTCCGCGCTGCTCGGCTACCCCAAGGTCGTACTCGAAGCCTCCGGCGCAGGCGGCGTACCCGCCCGTTTGGAAGCCGCCGTGCGCGATCTGATCCAAAGCGGCACGCGCGTGTATATCACCACGCAGTGCCCGGAAGGCGGCGTACACCTGCGCAAATACGAGGTTGGACGCCGTGCCGAAGCACTCGGTGCGATTTCTCTCGGCAGCCGTACCTTCGAGGACGCGCTCGGCGCACTCATGTGCGGTGAATTGTAAGATGTTCTGCCCGCAGCGTACAATTTAGAATACGCCAGCCCGTCCGAAATAACACAAAATCCCGCCTTCTCACGCGAGAAAGCGGGATTTTTCTTTACTGTGCATTCTCCTTGCTGAACGGCAGAATGTGCATCCGATACTTATGCTTATCGACCAGCAGCGTGCGGTCTGCGATCGGCATGATATCCGAAACCTTATCCGGCGGGGTGCAGATGATCGCCTGCAGACCCATTTTGCGCAGCAGACGCACGCTTTCGATGATACGTTCGCTGTCCATCTTGTTGAATGCCTCGTCGAACACGACCAGACGCACCGTGTTGCCGAAGCTGGACGTATCGCTCACGCGATACAGCTGCGCGAACGAGGCCAGAACCGCGATATAGAACGGCGTCTGCGTCTCGCCGCCCGACTTGGTGTTGAGCGTCTGCGACAGCAGCTGCTTGGAGCCGTTCTGATCGGTGGTCTCCAGATCGAACTTCAGATAGGTGCGGAAGTCGGTGTACCGCTCGATGTTCTCCTGCAGCTCACTCTGCTTGCGGGCGTTGAGCTGGGTATCGTCCGCCATGGTGATCTGGCTGAACAGCTTGTCGATCAGCGGACCGTATTTCTCCTGAAACTGTGCGGAAAACAGCGTAATATCGCCTTCCATCAGCTCCGGCGCCATAATCATGTCGTAATATTCGGCATAATCCGGATTGCGGTCCACGCGGAACTGGTAGCTGTCCGTGCCGAACTGCGCCTGCCGCAGTGCCCGATTGAGGTTCTTTACCTGATCCTGCACCTGCTCGATGCTGCTTTTCAGCTTGGACAGGAAGTCGTTCTGGAACTGCTCCATCGCACTCTCGCGTGCGGCACGGATTTTGGTGCGGTACTGCGGCAGCTCGCTTTCCTCGAGCACACGGCGTTCCGCATCGAACTCCGCATTGTCATCTGCCTCCACGCGGAACGAGCACGGCCCCAACCGCTCGACATATTCTCGGCGCGCCCGCAGGAGTGCCGCGCGGGCGTTCTCCATCTCGTTGACAACCTGTGCATGGTGATTGCTGAAATTGCGGTACACGATATCCGGCCGGTGCAGACGCTCCAGCTCCTGCCGGTAGCGCGGCAGACCGATATCGTCGCGATAGGTCTCCGAGAAGGTTTCCGCCAGCCTGCGCTCCATTTCGGTGCGGCTGCGGTACTGCTCGGGCAGGATTTCCTCGTCCAGCTGACGAATACGCTCCTCCAGCCTTGCCTTGTGTGCGATCTGCACCTCGCGCCGATGACTCAGCGCCGCAATCTCGTCGCTGATCTCGGCGATCAGCTGCTTCTGCTGATCCAGCCACAGCAGGTCGAGATGGGAAACCTGCTCGTCGATCGCGTTGATCTCCTCCTCCAGTTCCGCGCGGTACAGAAAATCCGCCTGCCGCTGCGGTACGATATTTCGCACATAATATGGCGTCAGCATGGGCGTTTTCTGCTGAGAAACTGCCTGCCAAATGGGTTTCCTGTGCGAAATATTCTCCTGCAGACCGGCAGCTTCCTCTTCCAGACGAGAGATACGCAGCGTGACCGCATGACGGCCGATGAACGCATCCTCCATACGGTCTCTGCGGAGCGCACGCGCCACATAGCCCTGATACAGCATGCCCTCATCTGTGATAGCGATTCGATGCCCGCGCAGCTGCTCAACCGTGTCACAGCACATCACGCGTCCGAGCAGATAATCCATGTAGGTTCGCGCAAGCGCGTTCCCGGTCTCCACCTTTTCCGCAAGACTGCCGCTCTGCGGGTCGATATGCTCACGCTCGCGCAGCGTGCCGATATCGACCAGACCGTAGGCGTTCAGGCTTTTTTCCCACTTGAGTCTGTTGTAAATACGCAAAGCCTGCTCGTAATATGCCGGTTCAACCAGAAAATAAAACTTCTGGTTGTTGAGATAGCCTTCCACAGCACCGCGCCAGCGCTCATCTTCAATTTCCAGCACATCCGCGAGAATATCTACCGCAACCGGCCCTCCCGCCTGCTGCTCCAGTTCCTCCGCCAGCTTGGTACGGAACGGCAGCAGTCCGCGCGGATAGTCCTTGATGTTCCTGCGCAGATCGGCAAGTGCAGTCTGCTTTTCGGTCAGCTGCTGCTGCAGCTCTGCAACCTTATCGCCAAGCTGATGCGCCGCCTTCGCCAGCGCGTCCGACAGGGCCGCTGCCGCCTGCCGAGCGTCCTCGAATACGGTCTGCTCCTGCGAGAAGATTGCGCATTCGCCGCTCGACAGCCGTGCGTAGGTACGCTGCACCTGCTCTGCCGCCTGCTGCACCGGAACAAGCACCTCCTCGGCGTCCCATGCAAGCGCGGTCTCGCACAGGTGCGTCAGCCGCAGCGCCTCCCGCTTGATCTCAAGTGCATCGCGCTCCATCTCCTGCACCAGCTTGCTCTGCTCGGTCAGCAGCGACTGCTTCTGGTTGCCCAGCCGCTCGCGCTCCTGATAGGTGTCGCTCTGCGCATAATCGCGGTCCAGCTGACGGCGGCGTTCCTCCTTCGCCTGCACCTGCCCGGCCAAATCCTCAATCGCGGTGTCCGCCGCGGTCAGCTCGGACAGACAGTTTCGCTTTTCCTGCTCGCGGCTGTCGATCCGCGCCTGCATGTCCTCCTTCTGCGCCCACTGCACAAGGAAGGACTGCACGCGCCAGCGGTCCACCGAGCGCGTCATTTCGCGGTACAGCGTGCTGATCTCCTGCAGCGCGGTCAGTTTTTCCTCCTGCTGCTGCGCCAGCTGCTCGTGCCGCTTGTAGTTGCGGATGTTCTGCTGCATGGCTTCGATATCCGGCTTATCCGGAATATCGCAGATATTTTCGGTGATAAACTGCTGAATATCCACGATTGGGCGGAACGACACCGCCTTTTTCATCATGCGGAGCACCTGCTCGTTGTGCACGTTCCACCGCGAGAGCATATTGCGGCGGTACTCCCACTGGGTATCGTACACCTCGGCGCGGGAGAAATTCTGCTTGAGGAATTTGCGCAGGTCGTGAATATCCATCGCCTCGCCGTCCTCGATAAAGCAGTTTTCCGGCAGTTTTCCGACATAGATAAAGAAATGATCGTGCTTGCTGCCGTCACTGCGGCAATCGAACATCACGCCGCACACGAAACTATTGTGCTCCACATCGTCCTCAAATTCACAGACAATATAGGTCGAAAAGTCCTTGCCTCTGCGGGAATACGGGTTATTCTCGTCCATATCGGCACGCAGATAGCCGTCCAGCGTGCGCTGTGAGCGCTCATTGGCCGCCAGATTGAAGTTGCGCGCATTGGTCTCACCAAGCAGAACGATCTGCAGCGCATCAATTACCGTGGACTTGCCGGCGCCGTTTTTGCCGGTCAGGAAGTTCACGTCACCGACCTCGATGACCTCCTTGCTGAAATACAGCCAGTTAATCAGCAGAATCTTCTTCAGTTTCTTCATCGGCGGTCTCCTCCTTTCGCAGCACGGCTGCGACCTCATTCAATCGTTCGCTCGAAACGGCAGTCTGAATGGTCGGCAGGATGGCAAATCTGCAGTCAGCCTGATTAAATTTTCCCTCGATGCGCTGCAGAATCGAGTGGTTTTCAAACACGGTCAGCGCCCGCTTGACCTCCTCCATATTCGGCTTAGCCGGCAGAATGGCGTAGTCGGTCACGATCTTTTCGAGCACCTCGCGCACGCTGCAGAGCGCGTCCTGCTCGAGTCCCAGTCGCTCCTGGCTTTCGTCGTACAGCATGCGCAGGGCGAGCAGAATCGCGGTCTCGCGCTTGGACAGGATGCACCGGTTGGCTTCATCTGTGTTCAGCACATAAAAGTAGCCGTTTATGTCGTCGCGCCGCAAATCCCAGTCAAGCAGGCTGAGATACTCGCGCACGGACTCATAATGAATGGACAAAAAGGTGTAGTCCGGGTTGCTCACCCGTCCCCTGCCCGGACGGTACAGCGTGCGCACCACATAGGTGCGGCTGAGCAGCTGATTGCACACCGCTTTGAACTGCTCCAGTTCCTTTGCGGTAGCGGTATTCAGAAATTCCAAATTCATTCGTTGTTCTCCTTCCGGCTGATCTGCAGCTCCGGAATAGCATAGCCGTTTTCCCGGCGTTCGCCGTCCAGCTCCTGCACCGTGAAATCCGCCGAGCGGTCGCCGCCGGTCAGCACCGCCAGCAGGCTCATCACATAGTCCTTATCATTCTCGAGCGGAATATCCTCCGAGCGGCACACATCACTTTCACCGAGCCAGCCCTGCACATACGCCGCGATGGCGCCGCGGCCATACTCCGAGCGCAAAAGTGCAGCCGCCTTTGCGGCGGCTGCCGTATCCGCTTCGGTTTCCTGCACGAGCACAGGCGCGGCTTTTGTCCGCTTGCCCGGACGCTTGCGGTACCACAGGCTGCTCTCGGACAGACAGGTCTGCTCATACAGCCGGAATACCGGCTGAATCGTGTCCACCAGATCGGCGGCACGCCGGTTGCGCGACAGCGCGGTCAGCACCGTGTGCAGGTTGCCGCGGATATTCTGATCTCGGTTGGTCAGGTTTTCGATCTTCTGCGTAGCCGCACGCGTGTAGCGGCGCACCTGTGCGTCGATCTCATCCAGATAATCGCGCTCGAGATTGTCGTAGCACTCCTGTATCCAGTAAATTTTGCGAAGAAGATCAGCACGGCAGTTCTCCGGCGTGTCGCCTCGGCGGTCAGCCAAGGCGGCATTCGCCATAGCGATGAGCAGTTCATCGTTCTCCGCCCAGTCGTTTAATACATTCTGGATGGAAATGCGATATTTCGGCACGGAATCCTTGATCTTGAGCGGACGGATGTACGCCTCCATTACCTTCTGCCCGAAATCATCAAAGTGCGATGCAAGCACTTCCCCGACATTGTGCATGTCGATCTGCATCTGGAAATAATGCTTGACGTTATGATACACCATCTGCAGCAGATTGACGAGCGCGCGCGTGTTGCCATATGCGCCGTAGACAGCAGCCATTTTGTCATACACGTTGTCCGACTCATGCGCGACCTTGAGCGTGGAATAGGTGCCGAACACATACGAATAGCCGCGTGCAGGCGTGTCCTCGCGCAGCGCGTGGAACAGCTCGAGCAGACGGCTGCTGTAACCCGGAACCGTAATGTATTCCCGAAAATCTGTGCCGCGCTCCTTTTCAAACCAGCCCTTGCTGCCCAGCTTGCGGATGAGGAAACGGGCACGGCCGGAAATATCGCGCAGCTCATCCTCGTCGATGTCCTCGCCCTCGAAGGTAGCCTCGGCCAGCTGCTGCTCGAGACGGCTCCGCAGCATGGAATACAGCATGTCCTCGGGCAGCTTCAGCTTTTCGCGGTACGCCGTGTACAGCACATCGAGCGCATCCGCGTACAGCGCACGGTTCGGTGACGCCAGCGGCGAAAACAGCTCGTCCGGCACGGCTTCAAAAAATTTCATGTCCTCTATCCTCCTCTGCGGCGCAAAACGATAGATTCGGCACGCAAATTGCTTTTCTATACAAAAATATTATACAATTTTCGAGGAAAAATTACAATGATGAAATCCGTTCCCCGCGTATTGCGCCGCTGTCCGCCGCATGATAAGATAATGCTGTAACCCTCATGCAAGGAGAATCCTGTTTCATGGCACAAACAAAACACAAGGAAATGGACATGCTGCACGGCGGTCTGGCCGGAAAACTCATTCTTTTCGCGCTGCCGCTGGCGTTCAGCAGCATTCTGCAGCAGCTTTTCAACTCAGCAGATGTGGCCGTTGTCGGCCGGTTTGCGGGTGATACGGCGCTGGCGGCGGTCGGCAGCTGTGTGGCGCTCGTCGGTATTTTTGTCAACCTGATCGTCGGACTGTCGGTCGGGCCGAATGCCGTGCTCGCGCTGCTCATCGGGCAGAACAACCGCGAGGAGATCAACCGTACGCTGCACACTGTTATCACATTCGGCGCGGCGCTCGGCGTGGGACTGATGATTGTCGGCTGGCTGACGGCAAAGCCCATTCTCGTGCTGTCCGGCACGCCGGAAAGCGTGCTCGATCAGGCGCTGCTGTACATATTTATCTACTTTTTGAGCATCCCGTTCATGCTGGTGTACAACTTCGGCTCGGCCGTTCTGCGCAGCTACGGCGACAGCCGCCGCCCCATGTACTACCTGCTTATCTCCGGCACGGTGAATGTCATCCTCAACCTGTTTCTCGTCATTGCGCTGCATCTTGGTGTGGCCGGTGTGGCGATTGCGACCGTTATCTCCAATGTGCTGAGCGCAGGCATGGTGCTCACCCACCTTGCACGCCGGAATGACGATTTCGCGTTCCGGTTCCGACGTATGCGCATTGAAAAAACGCCGCTCCTCCGCATTCTGCAGATCGGCATTCCCGCCGGTATTCAGGGTGCTATTTTCTCGGTATCCAACGTATTTATCCAGAGCGGCATCAACTCATTCGGCGAAAATGCCATCGCAGGTTCATCTCTCGCACTGAATTTTGAGTATTTCACCTACGATATTGCCAACGCCTTCGCGCAGGCGGCTGTCACCTTCACCAGCCAGAACTACGGCGCAGGTGACCTCAGTCGCTGCAAAAAGATTTTCCGTTACTGCATGCTGTTCGGCGTGGTGTTTACCGAGATTCTCAGTGCGGTATTCATGATCTGGGACAACTTTTTTGTCAGCATTTACACCACGAGCAGCGCCGTCGTGGCGTTTGCTATCAGCCGCATGCGGCACGTCTGCTCACTCGAGGGGCTCACCGCCACCTATGAGGTCGAAAGCGCGGCGCTCCGCGGCATGGGCAAGTCGCTCGAGCCTGCCATCTTCACTGTGCTCGGCACGGTCGTTTTCCGACTCATCTGGATGGCAACGATTTTCCGTCTCGTGCCCACGTTCGAGATGCTGATGGACGTTTACGTTGCCTCGTGGGTGTTCACCGGCGGAGCGCTGCTGATCGTCTATCTGCGGCATATGCGAAAGGTTTCGCACGCATAACTTCAGAAAACACGAAAACCGAGGTACACGCCCCCGGTTTTCATGCATTTGCTTCGCAAATAATACTATTTCATGTGCGCTGCCGCGCGGCAGCGTCAGCATCGCGAAAACGGACTTTATTGACAGACTGACCGCAGGTGTCCCTTCCTTTTCGCCCCAGCTGCGGGTGCGGCAAACCCGCAATAGATTATCGCATAATAAGATACACTGTATAGACAGCATACGTTGCCACCATGGCGATACCCGGCACACGTCCGAGCTTGCCCTTGCGCGCCGGCAGATAAAATACCGCGCTGATGGCAATCAGGAACAGGCAGTCAACGATAGAGGTTGCCTGTACCGGAATCGGCGTGATAACCGACGAAACGCCGAGAATCAGGAAAATATTAAACAGGTTTGAGCCGATAACATTGCCCATTGCAATGTCGTTCTGTCCTTTGCGTGCAGCCACGATGGAAGTAACAAGCTCAGGCAGGCTGGTGCCCATGGCCACAATGGTCAGACCGATGAGCGTTTCACTCAGGCCGAACATACGCGCAATGCCGGTCGCGCCGTTTACGGCCAGCTGACCGCCGATCACGATGCACGCCAGGCCGAGCAGGATATTCACCCCGATCATCGCAGCGGACATGGGTGCTTCTGCTTCCTCGGCCTCGGCTTCTGCAGCTGCGGCAGCAAGCTGCTCGCGGTTCTGCAGTGCGGTGCGAATCTGGTATGTCAGGATGAATGCGAATATAATCAGCAGTACAACGCCTTCCCAGCGGGCGATGGTCAGGTCGGGTGCGATGGCGCCCAGCAGCAGCACAGCCGCGAGAATGGACAGCGGCCAGTCACGGCGGAGCAGCGTTTTATCCATCACAAGCGGGCAGACAGCGGCGGACAGACCAGCCACCATCAGCAGATTAAAAATGTTCGAACCGACAACATTGCCGACCGCAATCTCGTTTGCACCGCGCAGGGCCGCGGTAACACTGACCGCCAGCTCCGGCATGGACGTGCCGAACGCAACGATGGTCAGACCGATCAGCAGCGGTGATACGCCCAGCTTGCGCGCCAGTGCGGATGCACCCGCAACAAACTTATCCGCGCCCCAGATCATAAGTGCAAAGCCGATCACCAGAAATACAAATGACAGCATACAGTTTCCTCCTTCGTTTCCGGAAAATCTCGGGCAGCACCGCTCCTTCACGGCAATGCCCTTGTCCCCAACAGTGTACATGCTTACGAGGGAGTTTTCGCTCGATTTCCGGCTGCAGAGCACAAAAAAAGACTTTTACCGCATACTGCGGTAAAAGTCTTGCTGCTTACGGCTCGGTACGGATTGACTTTTCGTCAATCGGGCTTGTCGGCACCGACCACGCGCTCTCGCGTGAGCTACTCCCTTTTACAGTAACTATCATATGGGAAAATAAGCGATTAGTCAAGCCGAACTTGTGGAAATGTACACAATCTTTACGGGACAACCCCTTATAGCAGTTCAGACAAATACTGCAACAAGTGCGCGCATACAGCACGCAAATAGCATCGTCAATTTCATTCGCCATGCGCCCAGCATGGCTTCATAAAATTTCCTTGCTCTTTGCGCGCTTTATACGCTACTTTTGCCGCATTATTTATCTAAACTGCTATAATTCACGAAAAAATCTTTACAAGTCCCTCGTGAACCTATATACTATAAGATACTGAAATTTTGAACAATCTGAAAGTGAAGGAGCATTTTCATGCTGGAATTTGAGGAATACAAGGTCAAGCTGAACAACCTCAAGCCCGAGCTTGAGGAGCTGTACACCTCGCTCGGTCTGGAGCAGGCGAAGCGTGAGGTAGAGGAGCTGGAGATCAAGTCCTCTCAGCCGGGTTTCTGGGATAATCCGGAGGAGAGCCAGAAGATCGTCTCCCGCATGGGCTCGCTCAAGGGCAAGGTTGAAGCGTACAACAAGATGACCGAGCTGTGCGATGACCTGCTCACCATCTGCGAAATGGCGATCGAAGAAAACGACGAATCCATGCTTGAGGAGCTGGAAAGCGGCTACAAGGAGCTGGAGGACGGCATTGCCGAGCAGAAGCTGCGCACGCTGCTGACCGGCGAGTACGACAGCCACAACGCGCTCGTATCCTTCCACGCCGGTGCCGGCGGCACCGAGGCGCAGGACTGGTGCGCGATGCTGTACCGCATGTACACCCGCTGGGCAGAGCGTCACGGCTTTACCTACAAGATCATGGACTACCAGGATGGCGATACCGCGGGTATCAAGTCCGCCGATATTCTCATTGAGGGCGAAAACGCCTACGGCTTCCTCAAGGGTGAAAACGGCGTACACCGTCTGGTCCGTATCTCTCCGTTTGATGCATCCGGCCGCCGTCAGACCTCGTTCTCGGCGGTAGAGGTCGTTCCGGATATTCCGGATACCTCCACGGACTTTGAGATCAAGCCGGATGATTACGAAATGCAGGTTTACCGTTCGTCCGGTGCAGGCGGTCAGCACATCAATAAGACCTCGTCTGCGGTTCGACTGATTCACAAGGCAACCGGCATTGTTGTAGCCTGCCAGACCGAACGAAGCCAGCTGCAGAATAAGGAGAACTGTCTGCGCATGCTGCGTTCCAAGCTGGTTGAGATCAAGGAGCGCGAGCATCTTGAGAAAATCTCGGACATCAAGGGCGTTCAGCAGAAGATTGAATGGGGCAGCCAGATCCGCTCCTACGTTTTCATGCCGTATACGCTTGCCAAGGATACGCGTACCGGCTTTGAAAATGCCAATATCAACGCTGTAATGGATGGCGATATTGACGGTTTTATCAACGCATACCTGTCTGCACTCGCCACCGGCGTGTGGGAAGGCAGCAAGGGCGGCAGCATGTAATTTGCCGCACTTCGCGTTACCGCCGTACCCACGGCGGTGGGCACAAGGATGGACACCAAGGTTTCCACCCTTGTGAATCCCGTTTCCTTTATTTCTTAGTCTGGCGCAGACCAGAGACCGGCGACCGCTTCGAAAAAGAGGAACGACAGAGGATTTTTCCTCTCATAAGGACGGACCTACTTCGGGTCCGTCCTTTTCTTTTACCTATTCGCAGTTCGGTTACCCTACTGCTACACATATCGGCTACTCTGCGCAGGCGCGGACTCAACCGTCTGTGTAGCAGTACGCTGTCTGTGAACTGCGAAAAGGCGGAGAAAGACACGCAGCGGTAACCCGACTGCCATTCCCCTATTTCGGAGCGGTCCCGCCTCTCCGATTTTCGCCGTGCTATCCCCAAGGGAAAGGTAGGAGTTCAAAGAGGAAGGGAAACCGCAGGTGTCCCTTCCTCTTTGCCCCAGCCGCGGGCGCGGCAGTCTCCCGCGCTCCGCAGAGCGCAACTCCCCCGCTTGATACAAGCGAAAAACTCCCCGCCCGTTAGGAACGAACACGCTCACGCAGTTCGTGCTCCCCGCACAGTCGGTGCTGAAAAAAGGCTGCCGCCCGGACAGGGCGTATCGCTGACGCAATCCGTATGCCCCGGAAAATCGCGCTTGCTGAAATTTCCATTTTGACAAATCCCGCGCCTTCCGCGTGATACAATAACACTCCGCGGCACCGGCATGGAACCATTCGATTATCCACAAGTCTGTGGATAAATCCGTGCAAAATCACGCCGCAACGGAGGAGTTTTTACGCAGACAGCAGTTTTCACCGCAGCGGCTAAAACAAACGCGCTTCCGCTGCGATTTTACCCGTTACGCAACAATATCGCGCTGTGCACGCTTGGTGCGGACGAACGGCCGCTGACCGGTCACGACGAAGTCACCTCGGTGGACCGCAGTCTGGTGCTGAGCAGCACCGCCGTCCATCTCGGTGAGCACGGCAGCATCCACGACCTCGCCGAAAGTGAAATCTACCGCTGGGCCAACGTGCGCGGCTACGTTGCACTGCACCGCACCCAGCCCATCTATCTTAGCGAAAACCGCTGCATGATGCACCTGCGGCTGACCGGCGTGCGGCTCGGCATGGAGCAGGTGGTAGTCTACACCCGGCTTTCCGGCGGCATGGCGCGTGTTGACCGCCTGTGGCATCCCCTGTCCGAACAGGAAAACGACCCGTCCGCCGCCGTGTTTGCCGCCACAGCCGCCGCTTTAACAGCTTTATAATATCAGTAATTTGCTTATTCACAAAAAATTTATTTATATCCTGTCCACTTTATGCTATAATATTATCGTATATGTAACAAATGGGGCTATTGCGCCCTTTTGAAAGGCTGAAGAAAAGTAATGGCTAATTTTTTGACCAAGATTTTCGGCACGCACTCGTCGCACGAGCTGAAAAAGATCTACCCCATTGCGGATAAAGTGGACGCACTCGAAGAGCAGTTCAAAAAGCTGACCGACGACGAGCTGCGCGCCAAGACAGACGAATTCAAGCAGCGCTACCAGAACGGCGAAACGCTCGACCAGCTTTTGCCGGAGGCATTTGCCACCTGCCGTGAAGCAGCATGGCGCGTACTCGGTATGCGTCATTACCGTGTACAGATCATCGGCGGTATCGTCCTGCATCAGGGCCGTATCGCAGAGATGAAGACCGGTGAAGGCAAGACCCTTGTGGCTACCCTTCCCGCTTATCTGAACGCACTGACCGGCAAGGGCGTACACATTGTCACCGTCAACGACTACCTCGCCAAGCGAGACAGTGAGTGGATGGGCAAGGTATACCGCTTCCTCGGTCTCAAGGTCGGTCTTGTCATTCATGAGGTTCCGCCGCAGGCCCGCAAGGCGATGTACGCCGCTGATATCACCTACGGCACGAACAATGAGTTCGGTTTCGACTACCTGCGCGACAACATGGCAATCTACAAAAATGCAATGGTTCAGCGTGACCATGCGTTCGCCATCGTCGATGAGGTTGACTCCATCCTGATTGATGAGGCGCGCACGCCGCTGATCATTTCCGGCCAGGGCGAGAAGTCCTCTCAGCTGTACGAGATCGCGGACCGCTTTGCCGCTCAGCTTTCCTGCCTGCGCGTCAAGGAAGTGGATGCCAAGGAGGAGCAGGACGACATCGATGCCGATTACATCGTCGATGAAAAGGCAAAGACCGCGACGCTGACCCCCCACGGTCAGAAGCGCGCCGAGGCTTACTTTAAGGTAGAAAACCTGTCCGACCCCGCGAATACCACGCTGCAGCACCACATTAACCAGGCCATCAAGGCACGCGGCGTTATGCAGCGCGACGTAGACTACGTTGTCCGTGACGGTCAGGTCATCATTGTTGATGAGTTTACCGGCCGTCTGATGTTCGGCCGCCGCTACAACGAGGGTCTGCATCAGGCGATCGAGGCCAAGGAAGGCGTAAAGGTCGAGCACGAGAGCAAGACGTTGGCAACCATCACCTTCCAGAACTACTTCCGTCTTTACGGCAAGCTGTCCGGCATGACCGGTACCGCGCTGACCGAGGAGGAGGAGTTCCGCCACACCTATCAGCTGGACGTTATCGAAATCCCGACCAACAAGCCGATCGCCCGTAAGGACAATCCGGATGCGGTTTACAAGAACGAACGCGGCAAGATCATGGCGACCATTGCCCGCATTGAGCAGTGCCACGCAAAGGGTCAGCCGATTCTGGTCGGCACGGTTTCCATCGAAAAGTCTGAGGAACTGAGCAAGATTCTGAAGGCCAAGGGCATCAAGCACACCGTCCTGAACGCAAAGTATCACGAGCGCGAGGCAGAGATCGTTGCACAGGCCGGCAAGCCGGGCGCAGTTACCATTGCGACCAACATGGCAGGCCGTGGTACCGATATCATGCTCGGCGGCAACGCTGAGACCATGGCGCTGGATGAAATTAAGAAGTATCTCCGTCACGAGGTCGAGAACCGTGTGCAGAAGGGCGAGATGGACGAGCGCGTTGCGCACGACTACATCGACCATATGATCTACGAGGCAAACGGTCATGCCGATACTGACGACCAGGAGGTTCTGGCTATCCGCGCCAAGTTTGAGGAGCTGTACAGCAAGTTCAAGACCGAGACCGACGCGGCAGCCGAAAAGGTTCGTGCGGCAGGCGGTCTGTATATCCTCGGCACCGAGCGTCACGAGTCCCGCCGAATCGACAACCAGCTGCGCGGCCGTGCCGGTCGTCAGGGCGACCCCGGCGAATCCAGCTTCTACATTTCACTGGAGGATGACCTCATGCGTCTGTTCGGCTCCGAGCGTATCCAGAACATGATGGACACCCTCGGCATTGCCGATGACGAGCCGATCGACCAGAAGATTCTGTCCGGCGCGATCGAAAATGCCCAGAAGAAGATCGAATCCCGCAACTTCGGCGTTCGTAAGCACGTCCTCGAGTACGATGATGTGCTGAACACCCAGCGTCAGACCATCTACGCACAGCGTCTGCAGGTGCTCGAGGGCAAGGACGTTAAGGACAACATCGTCAAGATGATCGACGAGACCATCGCCCATGCGGTTCATGCTGCCATCGGCGAGCATAACCTGATTTCGACCGAAATGGTTGAACAGGCGCGCCGTCCGTTCATCGGCGTATTCCTCCGTCCAGAGGACTGCACCTTCACGCCCGAGGAGTGCGATGACCTGACCGCTGACCAGCTGACCAACATTCTGTCCGATCAGGCGCACAAGGTCTACGAAGCCAAGGAGCAGGCCCTCGGCTCGCCTATCATGCGTGAGCTGGAGCGCGTTGTACTGCTCAAGAACGTAGACAGCAAGTGGATGGACCACATCGATGCAATGACCGAACTGCGAAACGGCATCGGCCTGCGTGCATACGGTCAGTACGATCCGGTTGTCGAGTACAAGCGCGAAGGCTTTGATATGTTCGACGCGATGATCGACTCCATCCGTGAGGATACCGTCCGCATGATCTTCCTTGCACAGGTTCGCACCCGCGAGGAACCCAAGCGTGAGCAGGTAGCCAAGGAGACCGGCGCAGCAGGCGCAGCCGACGGTTCTGTCAAGGCAGAGCCCAAGCGTGCCGGCAAGAAGCCGGGCCCAAATGATCCGTGCCCGTGCGGCAGCGGCAAGAAGTATAAGAAATGCTGCTACCTCAAGCCGGACGACCCGTATAAATAACTGTCGCGAAACCGGACTTTATTGACAGACTGAAACAGGAGAGAACCGAGGTTCTCTCCTGTTTTTTATTTAGTTGAATGCTTCATCATTTTGTTCGGCGAACATGCGCTGCACACGGTCGAGCAGGATGGGATATCCGGCGAGTGTCGGATCGGCAGCCAGCAGCGCTTCCGCTTCCTCGCGGGCGTTTTGCATGAGCACAAGGTCAGCTGCTAAATCCGTAACGTGCAGTGCGGGCAGGCCGTGCTGCCGCTGACCGAAAAAGTCACCCGGACCGCGCTGCGCGAGGTCTGCGCGTGCGACCTCGAAGCCGTCGCCGGTCCTGCACAGGATGCGCAGGCGCTCCCGCGCGACCTGTCCCTTGTCCGCGCCGAAGAACACGCAGTACGACTGCCGTGTACCGCGGCCGACACGTCCGCGCAGCTGGTGCAGCTGCGACAGACCGAACCGATCTGCGTCCTCGACCACCATCAGATTGGCGTTCGGCACGTCCACACCGACCTCGATCACTGTTGTTGCGACCAGAATATCGTATTTCTGCGCTGCAAAATCGCGCATGATCTGATCTTTTTCCGCGTTTTTCATGCGTCCGTGCAGTACAGCCACGCGCCGGTGCGGAAGCAACTTCTGCAGGTCTTTTGCATGCTGTTCCGCGCTTTTCAGCTTTGTTTCCGCATTTTCGCTGTCCTCGATGAGCGGACACACAACGTAAGCCTGTCCGCCGAGACCGACCTGCTTATCAATGAAGGCAGTAATACGCTTGCGCATGTTTTCGCCCACGGCGTAGGTCTCGACCGGACTTCTTCCGGGCGGGATCTCGTCCAGCACGGACACATCCAGATCGCCGTACATGATGAGTGCGAGCGTGCGCGGAATCGGCGTAGCCGACATGACGAGCACATGCGGCGAGCCGCCTTTCGCAGAGAGCGCGGCACGCTGCGCCACACCGAACCGATGCTGCTCATCCGCGATAACGGCACCCAGCCGGTGGAACTGCACACCCTGCTGAATGAGCGCGTGCGTGCCCACGACCACCTGCGCCGCACCGGTCTCGATGGCGGCCAGTGCCGCACGTTTCTGCGCGGCAGTCATCGAGCCGGTAAGCAGCGTGCACGAGATGCCCAGTTCATCCAGCATGGGTGCAAGCGTTTCCGCGTGCTGCGCAGCGAGGATTTCGGTCGGCGCCATGAAAGCCGCCTGCCAGCTGTTCTGCGCGGCCAGCGCACACAATCCGGCCGCTACCACTGTCTTGCCCGAGCCGACATCACCCTGCACTAGCCGGTTCATCGGCCGTCCGGAGGCACAGTCCGCCGCGATCTCCATAATCGCACGCCGCTGTGCACCGGTCGGCGTAAACGGCAGGGTTTCAAAGAACGAATCCAATCCATTCGAGGTAAAAACAATGCCGGAATCCGCTTTTCGGCGCTCCTTCAGCTGCTGCAGACCGCAGCAGAGCAAAAACAGCTCCTCGAATACCATACGTCGGCGTGCCTGCGCCATATCGTCCTTGGTTTTCGGCCGGTGAATTGCAGAAAGTGCGTCTACTGCGTCCGGCAGGCGGTATTTCGCCCGCAAAAGTTCGGGCAGCGGATCCGGCCATTCACCGGTCAGCGTGTCGAGCGCGGCAGCGGTTACACGCTCGAGATCGCGCTGGGTCAGTCCCGCCGTCAGCGGATAGACCGGCACGATGCGTCCCGGGTGGTCAGCGTCCGGTGCGACCTTCTCCGACTGCGGGGAAACCATTGTGCGGCCGCGCCCGAATCCTTGCACCTTGCCGTAGAACACATACTCCTGTCCCACGCGGAGCTGCGCCGCAGCATACGGATTGTTGAAATAGGTGACGTTCAGCGTGCCGGTTTCGTCGTAAATCGTGCACTTGACCAGCGTCAGGCCCTTGCGGATACGGTTGACCTTGGGTTCGGTGCCGACCACAGCGCGCACAGCATACTTGTCCTCCATGTCGATTTCCGCAATCGGCGTGATGTGTGTACGGTCCTCGTAGTCGCGCGGGTAGGTCTCGAGCGCGTCACGGAGCGTGCGGATATGCAGTTTTTCGAGCAGCTTCGCCTTTTTCGGGCCGATGCCCTTGACGAACTGGATGCTGTCATCAACCGATGGCATGAGGATTCTCCTTTGGGAATTTTAATTTGCAAAGCGTCCGCTTTACGGGGTGCACGAACCGCGCAGGCGGTTCGCCCTAACGGGCGGAGCGTTTTTCGCTGAACCTCAGCGAAGGAGCTGCGCTCTGCGGAGCGCGGGAGACTGCCGCGTCCGCGGCGGGGACAAAAAGGAAGGGACACCTGCGGTTTCCCTTCCTCTTTAGACTCCTACCTTTCCCTTATTTGATAGCCTGACGCAGACCAGAGACCGGCGACAGCTTCGAAAATAAGAGTACGACAGAGGATTTTTTCTTCCGTGTCTTTCGAAACCTGTTTGCAAGGTCAGATACCGTTCTGCTACACATGTGGGTTAGTTTCCGCAGGCGCAACATACCTGTATTGCGCAACTCTTTGGCACGTTGTAACGCACGGCACCTACGAATTAAGCGTTTGGTACAATTTATCTTTCGCCGGCCCTATCTATCATAACGCGCTCACGAGTTGCGCGGCACTGTCATGCCGCGCCCTGCGTAGAGTAAACCGCCTGTGTAGCAGAACACTATCCGACACTGCGAATATGTCTCGACATGGGAGCACACTGTGCTCCCCTACGGTAGAAAAA
>OGZL01000087.1_pt1 | contig 54352 bp, 49 predicted proteins | sample 1576761 | NCBI WGS metagenome assembly OGZL01 (sample SAMEA3541595, study PRJEB24748) | human gut metagenome | biome: human gut; feature: human-associated habitat; material: faeces | place: China | collected 2012
CTGCTGAATTCTCCACAAGGTTCAGATGCAAGTCAAAACTCTGCAAGAACCATACAACAATCGTTGCCATCAGAATAACTGTAAATGCTTTCTGTAAGAAATCTTTCGCTTTCTCCCAAAGAAGCTGTGCCACATTCTTCGCACCCGGCAGACGATAATTCGGAAGTTCCATAACAAATGGTACCGGTTCTCCTTTAAACAGAGTTCCTCGATAAAGGAATGCGATTAAAATTCCAACTACAATTCCAAGCACGTACAGACCCGACATGATCAGTCCGCCCTTACCCGGGAAAAATGTACTTACAAAGAATGCATAAATCGGAAGTTTTGCTGTACAGCTCATAAACGGTGTCAGAAGGATCGTCATCCTACGGTCTCTTTCACTGGTCAATGTTCTTGTTGCCATAACTGCCGGAACTGTACATCCGAATCCGATCAACATCGGCACAATGCTTCGACCGGAAAGACCGATCTTACGAAGCAGTTTATCCATTACAAATGCCACTCGCGCGATATATCCACTGTCTTCCATCATAGAGAGGAAGAAGAACAAAGTAACAATAATCGGAAGAAAACTAAGCACGCTTCCTACTCCTGTAAAGATTCCGTCGATTACAAGACTTCGGATTACATCATTTACATTGAGTGCGATCAGTCCCGCCTCAGCCATTCTTGACAACTGATCAATTCCCATTTCTAGAATTCCTTGCAGAAATGCACCGATTACATTAAATGTCAGATAAAATACAAGCACCATGATTCCGATAAAACATGGGATCGCTGTATATTTTCCTGTCAAGATTTTGTCTATCTTCTCACTTCTGACACGCTCTTTACTCTCTTTCGGTTTCACAACCGTCTGCTCACAAAGACGCTCGATAAAATCGAATCGCATATCTGCAATTGCCGCACTTCTGTCAACCTCACGTTCTGTCTCCATCTGCTGCACGATATGTTCCAGCATATCCAACTCATTCTGATCAAGCTTTAACTGCTCCAAAATCAGCGGATCGCCCTCGATTGCCTTCGTCGCAGCAAAACGCACCGGAAGCTTCGCTTCCTCCGCATGATCTTCAATCAGATGAATCACTGCATGGATACATCTGTGGACCGCACCATCATGATCACTTTTATCACAGAAATCCTGACGCAGCGGACGCTCCTGGTATTTTGCCACATGAAGTGCATGACGTATTACTTCATCCACACCTTCGTTCTTCGCTGCCGAAATCGGAATAACCGGAACTCCAAGCAGTGCTTCCATTGTATTCACATCGATAGATCCATGATTTCCAATCACCTCGTCCATCATATTCAAAGCTACTACCATCGGGATATCCATTTCAAGAAGCTGCATTGTCAGATAGAGATTTCGCTCAATATTCGTTGCATCCACAATATTGATGATTGCTTTCGGATGTTCATCCAACACAAAATTTCTTGAAACAATCTCCTCACTGCTGTATGGAGACATTGAATAAATTCCCGGAAGGTCTGTCACATTCGTATTCGGATAACCTTTGATTGTTCCATCCTTACGGTCTACTGTTACTCCCGGGAAGTTTCCTACATGCTGATTTGCTCCTGTGAGCTGATTAAACAACGTTGTCTTTCCACAGTTCTGATTTCCTACCAGGGCATAAGTAAGCACTGTTCCATCCGGTAACGGATTAGCATCTTCTTCAGAATGATACTTTCCTTCTTCTCCAAGTCCCGGATGATCTACCGGTTTCAAACGTTCTCCACGGGAATGGCTGTTTGTTCTCTCGCTGATTTCCTCAACTTCAATCTGTTCTGCCTCTGCAAGACGAAGTGTCAGTTCATATCCATGTACCTGCAATTCCATCGGGTCTCCCATCGGTGCAAACTTTACCACCGTAACTTCCGCACCCGGAATCATACCCATATCCAAAAAATGCTGTCGTAACGCACCGGAAGCTCCAACTGTTCGAATTACAGCACTCTTTCCAATCGCTAATTCTTTTAATGTCATTTTTTTATCATCCTCTTTAGTTTATTGCGATTTTTTATCAATTAGTTATACAAAACTAGCTTATTCCAGGATATTGAATTTGTCAATAATTATCATTTACAAAATGCTGTAATAAAAAAAGAAATGCTTTCTTCCCTCTTATATTTTGGGAAATAAAGCATTTCTTTTTTCATTATATAGCAGCCTCTCGTTTTTTCAGTGGCGCATAAACGATTCTTCTGACAAAAATAAAGCAAATCACCTGCAGGATGATCGTAATGATCCAGGATGCAGGATAGGAAATGAACAAAATCTTTAACGATCTGAATTTTGGAAATATTCCAAAGATCCAGACGATTCTCGTTCCGACTGTTCCGATTACGGAAAGTAGCATCGGCACAATTGATTTTCCCATTCCACGAAGAGATCCCGGGAACAGATCCATCCATCCGCACAGAAAATAAGTAACTGTTGTATACAGAAGGATCTCCATACCACAGCTGATAACCTGAGGATCATCAGTATAAATCTTCAAAAGTTCCGGTCCAAAGAGATACGCACCTCCACCAAGAATTAATGCAATCGTTGTGGAAAGAATCAGGCAGTCAACTAAGACTCTGTCCATTCGTTTCCATTTTCCGACTCCGTAATTCTGGCTTGTAAAACTCATACATGCCTGTGTCACTGCATTGATCGATGCATATAAAAATCCGAAAATATTATTCGCTGCCGTATATCCTGCCATTGCCACAGATCCGAAAGAATTGACCGATGACTGCAGAAGTACATTTGAGAAATTGATCACGGTACTCTGGATTCCTGCCGGAATTCCCACCTGGAAGATCTGTCCTAAATATACTTTTTTTATCATTAACTTCGAAAAGCGAAGCTGATAACTGCTTTCTGATTTATATAAACAACGCAGTACCAAAATACATGATACACATTGTGCTGTCACAGTTGCAATTGCAACACCCGCCACTCCCAGATGAAAAACAATTACAAGTAAAAGGTTTAAACACGCATTGATCACACCTGCTACAATCAAAAAGAAAAGTGGCCGCTTCGTATCTCCAACCGCTCTTAAGATTGCCGCACCGTAATTGTATAGCATAAAAAACGGCATTCCCAGGAAATAGATCTTCATATATAGTGTCGAAAGATTGATTACATTATCCGGTGTTCCCATCAGTTCAAGTGCTCCTCTGGAAAAGAACAATCCAACTAATGCCATCACAACTCCGCTTATAATTGCAAATGTAATCGCTGTGTGCACCGTCTCCGACATCTCTTTCTCGCGCCCTGCCGCATAGAATCTGGCCGCAAGTACATTTGCCCCAAGAGATATTCCTATAAATAAATTAGTAAATACATTGATCAGTGCTGTGGTTGATCCGACTGCTGCCAGTGCCTCGCTTCCGCTGAATCTTCCCACTACAACAATGTCCACTGCGTTAAATGCAAGCTGCAGAATTCCAGATAACATCAGCGGAATTGAAAAAGAAATCAGCTTATTCATGATCGAGCCATTGCACATATCAATTTCAAATCTGTTTTTCTTCTTTTCTGAATGCATAACTTTTCCTCATTCTATAAATTATTGTAACTGTTCAAACACTCTCTTAATACTGTCATAATGGAGGAAGATTCCCTCCTTGGCAAAGTTTTCAATCTCCTCCTTAGTTGCGAACATATATCCATCTGTTTCTTCTGTCTGAAGTTTCAGATCATTCTCATCAATATCAAGCACAAAGCGATATACATCAACAAAATAATTATCACCCTCGCCCGGATTTTCTCGCTTATAAGTAAATACATATCCGCCTTCTGCATTAGAAATATCTAATCCTGTCTCTTCTCTCACTTCACGGCATACCGCTTCCTCAGAAGACTCTCCTGCCTGCGCTGCACCGCCGGATACTTCCCACCAACCCGGTGCCCACGCTTTTGTCATTACACGTTTCGTGATCAGATATGTTCCATCCGGTCTTGCCACAACTCCAAGCACTGTCAGATGGTATTCCCCATCCTTTAAGCACCAGTCATTTCGCTTCATCGTTCTTCCGGTCAGCCGTTTCTCTGCATCATAAATATCCCAATACTCCATGATATTTTCTCCTCGTCTTATCTATCTCACGTTTTTCATTTTCCGTAACTGTTCAGAGCCAACCTCCAAAATGCTACGCATTTCGTCGGTGTGGCGTATCCGCCAAATAAAATTTCAAAAACAGCCTTAAAAATGCAAGCATTTCATATCTGCTTTTGAAATTTTGCTTGGCTCTGAACAGTTATCATTTTCCTTTCTTATCATACATTTTTAGAAAAAAGCTGTAAAGTCTTTGGCAAATATTTTCCATTAGACTTTACAGCTTTCACTATCATTCGTTATTTGCTTCTATCTCAGATAATATGTCATTTCATGCCATTCTTCTCCACCCCAGACAGAATCTGACATTCCCAGATCTACAAAACCAAATCTTTTATACATCTCTACTTTTTCATCCAGGCAGGTAAGAACAATTTCTTTTCTTCCCTTTTCTTCTTCTCTTTGCAGATAACATCTTACAATCTCTCGTGCCAGACCTTGTCCTCGATACTCCGGTAATACATCTAAGCCAAGGATCATAACTTTCTTTCCTTTTGGATTATTCAAAGATGCATCTGTAAAAAATTCATCTCGGAATTTTTCCTCGTCCGTTGCTATTCCATTCAAAAATCCCGCTAACTTCCCAGTTGTTTTATCTACCGCAACTAAAAACAATTCTGGAGTCACACCGATTCGCTCCTTCATGTGTTTCTCAGAACATGCTTCATTTGGCGGGAAACAAATTTTCTCAATCAAGACTGCCTGATCTGCCTCTTCCTGTCTAATATCCCTGAATTCAAATCTTTCTAAAATACTACTGTTCACTTTCATCTGTTCTTGCATTTTCTAATCTCCTTCTCCATCAACTTTTGTAATAACATGTTTGTAAGTTCACACTGTCACCGTAAGCACCGCTCCTACAGATGCTACCAACGACGATGCTACTGCTAATATCTGGAACGGCAGGCTTCCAAGTCTTCCACAGATCAGGCTGGTTCCCGCACGTTTTCTGGAACGGTTGTACGCAACAATAACTCCTACTCCGGTCAGAACCTGAACTACACTTGCCATTCTCGTGAATCCGACAAAGCTCTGCACTCCCACAAGCGCGATCACAAGGCATGGTACTGTAGCCGCAAGCCAGCTGATCTTTTCGCCCCATTTCGTCTGTTCATTCACAATATCTCGAAGATTCAGTGTATTCGCCCAGAAAGATGTTGCAAGAGCCAGCAAGGAAAATACATATCCGATAATGCTGACCCATCCGCCAAGATGGCCGGAAAGATCCACCAGTGCTCCATTCTCTGTCACATTAGAACATCCCAGAAGCGTCATAAATGTGATCAAAAGGATCAGTCCCATATTTAGTCCTGTACCGGCTGCAATCGCTTTACGAATACCTTTTTCGTCTCCTTCTAAACCTTTCACAACCTGTGGCACAGACATAACAGCAGATAATGAAAATGCAATCATGCTATAAAGTGCCAGCATATTGTTATTCGAATAGAACTTTGTCGAAAGCTCTGTTGTCTCTGAAAGCATCGTTGCTACAAAAAGGATCCCTATGACTCCAAACATAGAAATCACTGCAATTTTTTCACAAATACCAACCAGTTTCATTCCGATATATACAACACTTGCTGCCAATACATAAAAGAGCAGCATTCCGGCCACTGACGTAAGATGAAACCACGCAGAAAATACTGCTGCCGCACCTGTGATAAATCCACTCACATTCACTACAACCGAAAAGCCAAGCAGCCCAAACGCCAGCCATGCACATGCCATCTTCAGCTTTCCCACAAACAGCTCATTTTCAAAGCATTTGATAAACTGCGCGCCATTGTTATTCAAAGACAGTTCCGCAATCATAAAATGCAGCAGAAGATTCATGCAATAAGCTACTGCTGCAATCCAGATGATATCATACCAGTTATTTCTGGATGCAAGGAATGGGACCGAAAGAATTCCCGATCCCACGCCGTGTCCTATGATAATACTCGTCGACTCCAAAAAAGTCAACTTTGATTCCCCATGTACTTCCGCCATACCTACGCCTCTCCGTCCGTTCGTTCGTTACTGTTCACACGATGTGCGACCAGCAACGCATCTCGCCATTTTAAATCGCCTTTGGCGATGGGGCGAGATGCATTCAAGTCAAAACACGCATCCTCCGTGTCAATCAGCGGAGTGATTGACACGGGAGTGAACAGTAACGTTCTTTCTTCTTTTCTTATAAGTATAACATATTCTTTTCATTTCTTGAAGTCGATAAAACTACAATCTGTCATCTCACATCATCATCCACATCTATTATATTTCCATTCAACGCATCCACAGCTTCCTGTATCTGTCCTGCACATTCCTTACTTATTTTCTGGATTCGATACAAGATCACGCTGTTGATCACTGCATTGGTTATGAAAATAATTCCCGTCATGATCGCAGCTGCCTTTACTGTATCCGGTGAGAAGAACATCATAATGATTCCTCCCAAAACCACAAGTGCTGACAGAATGACATATCCTACACTGCTCACATGAAACAGCCGTCTCATATAGACTGTTGTTTCTAAGCAGATAATACCATTGATTATGATATAAATACTGAACACATAAGAGAACAGAACCGTCATAATCCCTGCATGAGTAAATATAAAGATTCCAAGGATACATTTCATAATTCCCTCAAACAGAGTTCCTCTCGAGTATAAGTCAATCCATGCTCTCTTATAGTAAACCAGGTCATAGATACCATTTACAAATATTATCACACCCGCGATAATCGCTGTTATTTCCAGAGAATCCTGCGGACGGACGACAAATAAAACACCGATCAGAAACATCATAACTACACTGATCCACATATCAGTCTTTATTTTTTTCAACATCTTCATACTCTTCCCTCCCGATCATTTTCTCGTTTTTTTACTTTTCTCAACTGTTATTCATTTCTCTTTTCCGCCATTCCAAAGCTTGTCTGCTGCTGGCTGCCAGTCTTTCGCGTACTGATCGCATTTTGCACAAAGATGCTCGACTGTTTCCGGAGACTGAAGGTCTGTAGAATGTGCTCCGGCTTTTGCTACCATCTCACGAAGTTTTTCCGGGTTTTCCAACATCGGACATGGGCGAAGCATATTGTCATTAAATGGCTGATTGTCGTGATAAGCCATCATCATTGGTGAACGCAACGTATCCAGTAATGATTTTTCTCTGATATTGGAATCTGAATAATGAATAAATACACATGGATCAATATCTCCGTTTGCATTAATATGTAAATATCGATGTCCTCCTGCAACACATCCACCTACATACTCCGCATCATTTTGGAAGTCCATTGCAAACAACGGTTTTGTTGCACGATAATTACGGATCTTGTTATAAACTCCGATACGCTGTTCCGGCGTTGGCATCAGTTCCGGTACCGCATCATTTCCAACCGGCATATAGTGAAAATACCATACAAAGTACGCTCCCATTTCAATCATAGAATCGTAGAATTCCTCTGATGTGATAGAATCATAGTTTGCACTTGTGTAACAACAGGAGATACCATAAATCAACTTCTTGCTTCTAAGAAGTTCCATTGCTTTGCGAACCTTCTGATAAACGCCTTCACCGCGGCGTCCGTCCGTTGCTTCCTCAAAACCTTCCAGTGAAATTGCCGGAACAAAGTTGCCTACGCGAAGCATTTCATCTGCAAACTCCTCATCAATCAGTGTTGCATTCGTAAAGCAAAGGAATACACAGTCTGAATGCTTTTCACAAAGGCGGATTAAATCTCTTTTACGAACCAGCGGTTCTCCGCCTGTATAAATGTATAAATAAACGCCCAGTTTTTTCCCCTGACAGATAATATCATCAATCTCGTCATAGGTAAGATTCAGTTTATGACCATATTCTGCTGCCCAACATCCGGTGCAATGAAGATTACAGGCTGACGTAGGATCCAGAAGAATCGCCCACGGAATATTACAATTATATTTCTTTCTTAATTCCTCTTCTTTTTTCCATCCTACCAAAGCTGAATTGATAAAAAAGTTAACAGCCAGTGTCTTTGTTACTTTCGGATCCACATCATTGATCAGATGACGGATAAAGTTATAATATGGATGTTTTGGATCTGTGATCGCTTCTCGGATCATCTCTCTTTGTGTCGGGAACTCTCCTTCTGCGAATTTATCCGCCCAGTCCATAATCTTCGGCATGTTTTTATCCGGATCTTTATAAATATAATCAAATGTTTTCTCGATTCCCAGTTTCTTTAAAGTATTTGCTGCATTCATTGTAGTTTCCTCCTGTTTTTGAATTTTCATTAACGCGTTCTTCCATATTTATGGCTCTATCTTGACTGTACAATGCACCATGTAATGTCTCATTCCGCCTTCTGCTAATAGTGCCACTCCTGCAATAAGCATTGTCTTGCAGATTATGATAGTAATTCCCAACACTCCGGATAATACAGAGAAAAATAAAAACCATTTCCATTCTGTCATTCCAAATCTTCTGGCATCTAAAGAGGTCTGAATCACTAAAAGACTGTCTAATAGAATTAATATTCCAAGTCCCGCTAACATATAGCCTTCCTTCGGATTTCTGATACTTAGCGCAACCACTCCAAGTATGATCAGAAAGATTCCACAGGCCAGATCGTACTGAAAAGCAAGACAATAGAGATCTTTCGAAAAATATCCGATCATCTTTATAATTCCATAGGCAATAAGAAGTATTCCCGCTGCCACCTTTCCGTTTCTTCCCATCACATTCGGAGAAATGATACAGCAGAGTCCAGAAATATAAAAAGCAATAGATATCATGATATACCCTATTTTTGCTGTTTTCAGCTGTTTCAAAGCCTTCACCTCCCCTTTTAAGGATCTTTATGTTAGCTTCAATTTAGCTCAATTTCTATCTTCCAACAATGGACAAACCGTCTGCAGATATACAAAAACCAGACATTTGACAACGAATTGTCTAATGCCTGGTCTTATATCGTTTATGCTTTTATTTCATTTAATACTTCTATTTCCGGTATTACATCGAATATTACTGCTTCTTCGAAGATTCTGCCACACATTTAAGAAGTGCTTTTTCACCGGAACCGGAAAAGAGTTCACATACCTCCTGGCAGAATTCTACCAAATCATAAGAGGCTGCATCCTCCAGCCAGTCAAGAATGATCCCCACAAATGTACATTTATAATATCTCACAAAGCTTCCTGTCCTGTTTTCTTTCATAGACAGATTACCTGTCCTGTTTTCTACATAAGAACAAATGATATGATGTCCCATTTTGTTCAGATATTCTAGAAAATACTCTTTTTTAGAAGAACGATAAAGGTGTAAAAGTGCTTTCTTTCTCTTTGTACATTCCTCTGCCATATAGACAATACAATGCGTCAGAGATTCAAAATCTCCACGGTCTTTTATCACCTCATCTGTCCACATTTCGACAGACCATTCCGCAAGAAACGGGATATCTTGAAAATGATAATAGAATGTATTTCGATTTACATGACATCGGTCTACAATATCCTGCACCGTGATTTTATTATATGGTTTTTCTTCCAGCAACTGCCAGAAGGTATCTACAATTGCAAGCTTTGTTCTATTCATATTGATCTCCCTGCTTTTTCATACATACTGTACATTATACAAGAAATTCTGCTTGCTCACAATAGGATAGGGGCTCCATTACTGATATTTGGCTTTTTTTGCAAGAAACCGTCACATGTCCTTGACGCTTCAATGATATATAGATACAATAGCCTTATCAACCGATTTGTTTTTTTTAAATAATCGGTAAAATCAGGAGGGAAACAAAATGAAAAAAAGAAATGTAGCACTTGTATTAGCAGCAACAATGATGCTGTCCCTGGCAGGCTGTGCCGGAAGTAATGAGAAAACAGAAGACACGAAAAAAGCACAGACAGAAACAGAGAACAAAACAGAAGGGAAAGAAGATGCTGTGCAGATTGACGGAGCTCTTTCTATCTACTGTGGTGCTGGAATGCAGCAGCCATTCCAGGAAATTGCAGACGCTTTCCAGGAAGAGACAGGCTGTGAGATGAACGTAACATATGCCAATGCAGCACAGATCCAGACACAGATTCGGGAATCCCAGGAAGGAGATTTCTTTATCGCCGGATCCAAAGAAGAATTAAAACCTGTAGAGGAATTCGTAACAAGTAGTGAAGACCTTGTAAAACATATTCCGGTATTGGTCGTAAAAGAAGGAAACGAGAAGAATATTCAGGGATTAAATGATCTTGCGCGTGAAGATGTGGTTACTGTTATCGGAGATCCGGAGTCTACACCAATCGGTAAAATTGCGAAAAAGGCATTTGCTGATTTCCAGATTGGAGAAAAAGTGACAATCGCAGCAACAACTACAACTGCCCCACAGCTTGCAACTGTAGTTGGACTAGGCGAAGTCGATGCAGCAATCATCTGGAAAGAAAATGCAAAAGCTGACGGTGTGGAAATCTGCGATACTACCGATTTAGACGCTTATGTGAAAGTAATCCCGGCTGCCCGCTTATCTTTTAATGAGAATGTAGAAGCTGCTGATGCATTTACTGAATTCTTAGGAACAGAAGAAGCTCATAAAATCTGGGAATCCTATGGCTATGAACTGGTAAAATGAAAAAACATAAAATAGATTTATTTACACTCTTTTGTTATATTATCACACTTTTCGTCCTATGCTTTATAGGCGGAATTGTATGCATTATTATCTTCCGTGGTGGCTATGTGTTTGCAGAACATTTAAAAGATCGTGAAACACTCTTTGCCACCTGGATGAGCGTGAAAACTGCACTGATTTCTTCCATCCTGTGCTTTTTTGTAGCAATTCCTACCGGATACGTATTGACTCACCTTCCCGTTCCGTTTCGCGGAAGCGTGGAAGCTGTCTTGGAACTTACAATGACACTTCCATATATCGTCATCGGACTCAGCTTACTGATCTTGTTTTCGACACCTGCCGGAAAAGCACTCAAATCCGCCGGACTTCCATTTGTCTTTCATCAAAATGGAATTGTAATGGCACAGTTGGCTGTGAATCTGCCTTTTGCGATCAAGCTGGCCGTAATGGCTTTTCAAGGTGTGAACCGCAAACTAGAAGCCGTTGCCGGTTTGCTGGGTGCTTCCAGATTCCAGCAATTTCGTACGATTATATTGCCGTTATGTAAGAATACACTGATCAGTTCCTTTATTTTAATCTGGTCACGTGCACTCGGCGAATTCGGAGCAACTCTGATGCTGGTTGGCGTGACACGAATGAAGACAGAAACCCTGCCGGGAAACATTTACTTAAACGTCAGTACGAATCAGATTGATGGAGCGTTGGCAAGTGCTTTTCTACTCTTAATCCTTGCAGCATTCTCCTTATTTATTTCTCATCTGGTGACAAGAACAGATTGGAGGAAACAGCGTTATGAATGAAACGATTGATATAAATCCGAAAAAGCAATTACTGACCGTCCAAAACCTGAATCTGACAAGGGGAACCTTTCAGCTGAAAGATATTTCCTTCTCTGTCTATTCAAATGAAATCCTTGCGATCATCGGAAAAACCGGTTCCGGAAAAACACTTTTACTGGAAAGTATTGCAGGATTTCAGAAACTGGATTCTGGTAAGATTCTGCTGCGGGAACATTCTTTAGAAGACTATTCTTTACAAGAACGCAAACTTGGATATTTATATCAGGAATACTGTCTCTTCCCACATATGACCGCAAGGGAAAACATTGCTTATGGATTGAAAATGCAAAAGCGTCCAAAAAAGAAAATTACCAAACGTGTAGAAGCACTCGCTGAAGAACTGGAGATCACTTCTATTCTAAACCAATACCCTGATACATTAAGTGGCGGCGAACAACAGCGGGTCGCATTAGCAAGAGCACTCAGCATTGAACCAGAACTTTTGTTACTGGACGAACCGTTTTCTTCTCTGGATCCGGTTACAAAGCAAAAACTGTATGGATTAATTAAGAAAATCAACACCCAGCATGCCTGTACAATTGTATTTGTAACCCATGATTTTTATGAAGCACAGAACCTTTCAGACCGTACAGGGGTTCTGATCAATGGATGTTTACGAGGGATTGTAGATAGTGATAAACTGTTTACATCAAACTGGGACGAAGACGTTAATTATTTTTTAGGAAAGAGAGAACATCATGACCAAAAAAGAATTGTATGATATTTTAAAAGAACGATTTCAAGAAGTTTTAAAAGAACATCAGATTGAGAACGACCACCTGTCTGTTTCCTGTCGTTCACTGACTCCGGAAGAAGCGATTGGAAAAACAAAACGGACCGATTATCCGATCCTTACCGGAAAAGATGTGATGATCCAGGCAGAATACAAAGGATTCCGCGGACAGGCATTTACCGATGCGCCATCCTCCTTTGAAGGAATGCTCGAAGATATTTTACAAATGGATATTGAACACGATCCGCATGATCGGGGAATTTTTATTGCAACTGTAAATGCTGTTATGGCGTCCCTTGGCTTATGCTGTGGAACTGTTCATTGCCGTACAGAAGGACCTGAACTTTGTGCACAGGATATGCTGAACTATTTAGAAAGCAATTACCCGGATGTCAAACGGATTGCTCTGGTCGGATTTCAGCCTTCTCTGTTAGAAATGCTTTCAAAGAGCAAATACGATGTCCGTGTAATGGATCTGAACCCAAACAACATCGGACAGGTGAAGTTTGGAATCCGTGTGGAAGACGGAACTGCCATGAAAGAAGAAATCCGCGACTCCTACGCAGAATTGATTCTATGCACCGGAAGTACACTCTGTAACGGATCGATCATCGATTATTTAGATCTTGATAAAGATGTAGTATTCTTCGGAACAACCGCTTCCGGAGCAGCGCCGTTACTGGGATTAAAACGTGTCTGCTTTGCAGATAAATATGAATAAATCTTTTCATATCTTTTTAAGATAATCCGCCCTCTGTCGATTGACAGGGGGATTTTTATATTCTCCCAGAACTATACAGTTGATCATGTTTTATGTTATACTTTTGTTAGAAATATTACTTGATTTTTTAAGAAAGCAGAGGTTATATCATGGAATTCAAGAGCATTTTAATAAAGGACACAACTGTAGAAGAAAGAAAACAAATTGTAAAAGAATCTTTAGGCAACATTTCTGCAAGCTGCGATGGTTGCATGGCAAGACTTTCAGAAATGTACGATGAGTATATCGAAGGTAAAAAAGAGATCCGTGACATTAATATGGAATTTAATGGACACTATTTACGTGGAGACATGGACAAGGGTGAAAGAAGAAGCTGTCCGATGTAAAGTAAATCTACTCCCCTTTTAACCTTCACTCAAAACCTACTGATAGAATGGAGGTGTTTGTATGAAATTTAAGAAAAGAATTGCATTTTTTACAGCAATTATGATGGCACTATTGACTGTCGGATGTGGCAGCAAATCAATGTCAGCATCCGAGGACAGTGCAACCATGGAATCAGTCTACGATACAGATTATTCAGAAAACGAATACTGCGAAGAACCTGCAGAAACAGCCGATGCAGGAGTCACTTCCGGAAATGGACTGGAAGCTCAGGTAGAAAACGGACGAAAACTGATCCGAACGGTTTCTCTTTCTTTGCAGACAAAAGAATTTGATTCTGTACTCAACAGCCTAAAAATAAAAACTACTGAACTAGGTGGCTATATCGAGAATTCTTCTATCAGCGGCAATAGTTATTCTTATACAACAACCCGATATGCAAGCTACACCATACGAATTCCGGCAGACAAGTTAAATGAGTTTGTGGATATCGTTGGTGAACTTGGAAATGTAACACAGGAAAATGAATCCGTGGAAGATGTGACACTTCAGTATGTAGATGTCGAAAGTCATAAAAAAGCTTTAGAAACGGAACAGGCACGTTTGATGGAGCTGCTTTCTACAGCAGAAAATATGGAAGACCTCTTAGCCATTGAAAGTAAATTATCCGATATCCGATATGAAATAGAAAGCTACGAAAGTCAACTTAGACTTCTGGACAATCAGATTGATTACAGCACAGTGCATGTGGAGATATTTGAAGTCGAACGTATGACAGACGCGGGTGAGAAAGGCTTCTTTGAAGAAATCAAAGAACGATTCGGAGACAACCTGTATAAAGTAGGTCACGGTTTCAGGAATCTCATCATTGGAATTCTTGGTGCATTACCGATTCTTATTGTATGTGCAGCAGTCATAGCTGTTATCGTAGTTATAGTTAAGAAAAGCATCAAAAAAATAACATTCAAAAAACTGAAAAAAGCAAAAGAAAACGATCATGAAGAAAACTTCAAATAGCGGCTCTCCTTCGTTTTTCTTGTAAAGCAAAGCACTCAAAAGCGGAAAACCTCTGAATCTAATGAGATTTTCCGCTTTTTGTTTTCCTCTTATTCTCTATTCTTTTTTATATTTTTTTCCATTGCAGCAATTTCCTCTGCTGTATATTCTTCCACTACTGTCTTTGTCACTTGTTTTATATTTTTTTCCTTCAGACGAAGATATACAAATTCCCTGAAAATAGTGTACAGAACCGAAACTAATGGAATGAAAATAAGCATTCCTACGATCCCCATGAGATTGCCACCGATCGTAACAGCAGCAAGCACCCAGATTGACGGAAGTCCAACTGATCCACCAACCACATGCGGATAAATCAGATTGCCTTCAATCTGCTGAAGAATCAAAAATACAATAATAAATAAAATTGCTTGCTTAGGATTTACCATAAAAATCAAAAAGCAACCCACTGCACATCCGATAAAAGCTCCAAAGATCGGAATCAATGCAGTAAATGCAATTAAAGTTCCGATCAAAAGTGCATATGGCATTTTTAAAATACTGAGTGTAACGACAAACATACTTCCGAGAATCACAGCTTCTACACACTGCCCCGTAAGGAAATTAGCAAATGTCCGATATGTCAGAGAACAGATTTTGAGAAATGCCTCTGCTTTTTTTCTTGGAATAAACGCAAAAAATATTTTTCTTATCTGTATATATAATTTTTCTTTCTGAAAAAGTATATAACAGGCAAATGAAAATGCAATAAAAAAGGTGGCAAATCCGCTGACAATAGAACCTACCGCTGACATTGTCGTATTCATCATATTTCCGGCACCACTGCCAAGAATACTGATTCCCCATTTAATTGCCTGATCCGGATTAAACTGTACCTGATTTACTAATTTCATAATATCTTGATTATTATGTGAAAACTCTCGAATCCAGTCCTGCATCTGTGGAATAAAAGTAGCAATACTCATCATCAAACTTCCCATTGTCCGAGTAAGCTGTGGAATCACACCAAACATTACTAGTGCGATCACACCAACCGCCAATATAATTGTGAGAAGAAGACTGATCGGTCTTGCTAACTTTTCTCCCACCTTATTTCCATCTTTTGTCTTGCTGAAAATTTTCTTTTCTAAAAAACTCATTGGCACATTGATTACAAAAGCAATTGCGCCACCAAGTACAAATGGAAATATAATTCCCCATATTGTTTTCAGTACATCGATCACTACTTCAAATTTCCACAATGCAACTACAAGCAGCACTGTAAAAATAATCAGTTCGCGAATTTTTTTCATAGATAACTTACTTAAATCCATTATCATTCTCCTTATGTTAAAATCAGCCAACTATACTTTTATGCAACAAGATATTTTTCATCATATACTTAAAATAATATTGATGTCAAGACGCTTTATCAATTCAGCTTGGCATTGTATCTGTCTTGTGATAATGTTATTTATGAACGTTATGCAACGAATAAATATCAGATATTGAAAAATAAAACCTGAAAAAATCGAAATAACGAAATTTATACGAAAAGAGAAACAAAAAAATGGCACAAAAACAAAACAAATTAACTCAAACTGGTATTGTAGCACTTCTTGCTTGTGTATGCTGTATCCTGTGGGGAAGTGCAATCCCGGTGATTAAGACAGGGTATCACCTTCTGCAGGTAGATTCTTCAGACACTGCAAGCCAGATTGTATTTGCCGGAATCCGCTTTACTTTAGCTGGGATTCTGGTATTAATTTTTGCATCAATCAGGGAAAAGAAAGTGATGCTTCCTGATAGGACACTCCTCAAATATGCCATTCCTGTGTGTCTTGCACAAACAGTGGGGCAATACTTCTTTTTTTACATAGGAGTTGCACACACTTCCGGAGTAAAAGGTGGAATCATCACCGGGCTTGGAAATTTTATTGCAATCTTGTTGTCTTGTCTGGTATTTCGAAATGAACGGATGACGAGCCGAAAAATCACAGGATGTGTATTGGGATTTGCAGGAGTTGTAGTAATCAATCTGATGGGAAATCCCCTGGATATGGGATTTAAACTGATCGGAGAAGGATTTATTCTGATTGCACAATTATCTTATGGAATGTCTACTGTGTTGATCAATCTTTTTTCCAAAAAAGTATCACCGGTAGTGTTAAGCGGAACCCAGTTCACGATGGGCGGAATTATTCTGACTTTAATTGGAATTGGAATGGGCGGACACCTGGGAAATATAACTGCCGGAGGTCTGGCAATTATATTTTACCTTGCACTGGTTTCAGCAGTGGCATATACACTCTGGTCTATACTGCTTGCATGGAATGATGTTTCCAAAGTTGCGATTTTCGGATTTGTAAATCCACTTTGCAGCGTGATCTTATCGGCACTGATACTCGGAGAGGTAAAACAGGCATTTAATGTTGGCAGCCTGGTTGCATTAGTTTTGGTATGCGCCGGGATTTATATCGTTAATCATAAAAAGCCCTAACATGAGAAGGATGTCAGCCAATCAAAAATACTTTAATCACCATTTAAAAAATTATGATTGAACGACATCCTCAATACATATATCATGCTTTTCTTTAATTCTGCAAAGATATGTCAATAAATCTATACTTTCCAGCACCGAGCCCTCTAACTTTTTCTATCACATTTGCCTTCTTGAGTACGCTCATTATATTAGTTGCCTTAGATTTAGAACATTTAAGCCATTCCATCACATTTGCCTGACCAAATGGTGTATCTGCATCACACTGTTCATAAACCATTCTTATATTATTTATAAATATCTCTGTTGCACCTACAGATTTTAGTAACGGTATAAGTGCATCAAATGTATTGCTTACTTTTTCTTGGCCATTGCTTACTTTTTCTTGGCCATTGCTTACTTTTTCTTGACCATTGCTTACTTTTTCTTGGCCATTGCTTACTTTTCTAAAAATAGTTACCTTAAAACCATCTCCAAATTCTTCAAATATTGGGGTCGGAAGACCATATTCATTACATCTGTTAATAATTCTTGGAATTCCTGTTCCCCAAGCTTCTACAATGCGCATATAATGAAAAGCCTCAGCAATCACTTCATTTCTACATGTTGACTTTCCTTTTTTCGCGGTCTCTATATCAAGTCCTCCATATAGCATTCCCGGTGAGGAAACTTCCATTCTATCATCATAAATACATACTTGCACACAAGATCTATCTAAATAACTTCTGTGTAAAACAGCATTTGCTATTGTCTCTCTAACAGCAGATATAGGAAGTTCATACATATCTTTTCTATATTCCCCATCAATCTGTGCTCCCATGTCAATATGTCTTAAAACAAAATTATAAGCATCATCCACTTGTTCATATATTGGTCCAGAAAATTCTTTTCTATCGATAAATATATCCCTTGTTTCCCCTTTAAATAATGCACATTGTATTTTTGCCGCCTTATTTGTATTGTCTGTCATCAAATCAAATGCATGCGTAGGATATGGATTTCTGCCAACCATACAAAGCAATCCAAAATCGTGTAATTTTTCGATTGTCATATCTTTTACAGCAAGTTTTTCTTCTTCTGTCTCACATGCATCTACCGCAATTTTTTTCATGGTTTTACATAATTCCAAAGCCTTATTTATATTATATTCCTGACCAATACTCTGAAGTGAGTCATATGATATATGTTGCCCCTCCAACTCTAACTCCTGCAATTTTCTTGCGTCCGCTGGTCTGCTTGTTCCATTTATTCTGATATAAGAAGTGATCTCCTTATTTTTATTTGCTAAATAATATGGTCTGAATTTTCCGGGTGCAACATCTATTACAAGCACTGTTTTATCTTCTATTGTCTGTATTGAAATATCGGGTTCTATTTGAGGTGTACAAGCATCAGAAATCATATTAGATATTGAATCTGATAACTTAAATGGACTTTGTTCACCAATTCCATATACAATACAAGTTTCATCCTCAATCCCAATAATAACCTGACCTCCTGTACTATTAGAAAATGCTATAACATCTTTCAGAAATTTTTCATGTTTACTTGGAATTTCTCTCTTGAATTCTACATTCTTGGTTTCACCAAAAAACGCTTTACTAACCATTCAATCACCTTCCTTCAATCTAATCTTTTATTTTCAAAATTGTTCTTATTATCATTATTTTCAAATACAAATTCCAGAAATTCACTTGCTATCTCTTTACTAATGACACGCATAATTTCAAACGATTGTAAGAGCATCGAATATCATACATTTTTACATCATTCTCAAACGCTACAATGATGATTGTGATAACGATTGCTGCTTGAGTACCATATATTTTTACATCATTCTCAAACATGTCTGAATGATTTCGCGCTGCAACGCTCGCTTGAGTACCATACATTTTTACATCATTCTCAAACGCACTTAGGTGAACAGACAATCTTTTTAAAGCTTGAGTACCATACATTTTTACATCATTCTCAAACATATTCGAAAGTACTGGCGCAATGTAATTAGCTTGAGTACCATACATTTTTACATCATTCTCAAACAGTGTTCCATTCTGGATAATCGCATTTCCGGCTTGAGTACCATACATTTTTACATCATTCTCAAACGCACTTCGAGGAACATGCCACTGAAACCACGCTTGAGTACCATACATTTTTACATCATTCTCAAACTGTGTGGGATACGGTCATCAGCATGGGGCAGGCTTGAGTACCATACATTTTTACATCATTCTCAAACTGCCTGAACCATGTCACGGATAAATGTATTGCTTGAGTACCATACATTTTTACATCATTCTCAAACACAATTCCGTTGATATTTGCGTTCTGACAAGCTTGAGTACCATACATTTTTACATCATTCTCAAACTTCTTCTGCCATCTTACAATTATATCCTGTGCTTGAGTACCATACATTTTTACATCATTCTCAAACTGGTTGACGAATGACTCTGGCATAAGAGCAGCTTGAGTACCATACATTTTTACATCATTCTCAAACCTCAAATTCAAAAATGAAATGCTATCATCGGCATAAAAACAAGGTACTCAAGCTTAAATATTCAATAAATTTCACATCCGTCTCTATCTATAATATAACGCATTCCTCCTTCCATGCAACTTCTATCATGATTTTCAATAAATAATCCCTTTACATCCTGATAAGAAATCTCTTTAATCAATTCTTGCATTTGCAAATCTGTTAAATAGCTTCGGATATTAATAAAAACAAATACTTTTGTCGCCAAAACATTTACCGCTATCTTTATATAACGTATTATTTGTTCAAAAAAATCAGTTTCCTGTACTTCATACTGAATACCTACGGATTTGAACAATGCAGGCATATCCAATTCCATATCAAATTCCAAAACATATTCTGTATGTTGTTCTAACTCCAACAAATATTCCTGTATTTTTCCTGTTAATTCAAGTGTTTTTATATACATCAACTCCGATTTTGACAACTGATCCAATTCTGCATACAACTTATTTAATATCTTCCGTCCATTTATTTCTATCTGAAACGGATTCACAATTATTTCCATGTTTTTTGCAAGGTTCAATTCTTTTTCTTTATCAGATAAAACAAATCCCCCATCTTCTCCATTTTGCTGTGAAAATAATTCCTGTAAGTAATTTGCATACAATTTGGGTGACTCTATTATCCATTCAGTAAATACATATTTATCACTTAACACTGCTGTATTTAAACTAGTATGTACTAATTTCATAAAATCACCAACCTTTCATCACTATCTAACACTTCACTTTTAATTTCTCCGATAATAATATCCATTTTTGCATATTGTTTTTCGGTAACTGTCAATAACTGTATCAATCCCTCCTCTGGTTTATTTTTATGAATATTCTCAACAATTGCATTTACTGCGGTACTGTTTAAAGCCAATTTACAATATACGGATTCCTGCAACATTAAAAATCCATTTTTCAATAAAAATTTTCGAAAATGTGTATATGCACGTCGATTTTCACTTGTTGTTACCGGCAAATTAAAAATACCAATACTCTCATAAACCTATAACTCAATTCTGTAAAATCGAATCAGCGAACTGTCATCTCCACTCAATGCATCGAAAATACTTTTGCAATATATTTTAATTGCATTATTAACATACTGTATTTTCCCATCAATCTGTACTTCCTGATTCAACACATTTACAAGTTGCATCTTTTCTTCATGTTCAAACTGCTCTAACTCCATTGTTAACACCTGTCTATCAACAAGTATTCTGAATGGTTCCATCAAATCCGATGCTAAATTGAACTGATTGAACATGTTGTCATGAAAAACACCTAATTGCGTGATGTAACCATTAGCCACAATTTCTCTTGTAAACGCAGATAAAATAATTGAATATCCGTAGTTCAACGCTGCATTGATCAAATTATCTTCGGTTCTTGTAAACTCTAATCCAAATAATGCATTAAAATAAACTTTTGCTGCATGCCCTTCTCGATTTGTTCCATCATTCCATGCAATTTCCTTTAAATAAGATTCCAGTAAATCTGATTCTTCCTTTCCCAATAATTCTAACAGTTCCTTTTGTTTCCTGATTTTTTCACTTACAATTTCTGTCCATACAGCTTCCTTTGTATTCTTTTTCCAAGTAATCTGTTTTCTCACCTTATTACTAGTATCATGACTTCCATAATAATTAACCAACTCACACGATGGATTCTTTTTTTCATCACAAAATATTACTTTAATCTTCCTTTTTGCAAGTTCAGCAATCAAACTAGCTGTCAATGATACTGCTGTTGACTCAATCAATATTGTAGAAATTTCACTTAATACAATCTTTGTCACCTCTTCACCACGCACAACCATCTGACCTAACTGTAAATCAAGTTTTGCACGCTTCGAAATAACAACTATACGCCAACTCATAACTTTAACAGATCAATCTCTTCTTCATAAATTCCCGTTGGAGATTGATTGATAATTGAAATCTGTTTGCAGTTTGTAATATTATTATTCATAACTAAAATCCCAGCTTTTCCAGGTCCACCTATTGCTTTCAAGTTTGCACTTCCACTCTGACATTGAAATATATGTAGTATTTCATATAAGATCGTACACTTTTCTTCTTTTGTTAATTTCATAAATTGCTCTTTTTTATTAACTAATGTTTCCGCTTGTGCTGATAAACGAACTCCATAGATTGTACCTTTCAATTTTTCTAAAAATGCACCATATAATTTTTCTAATGCCTCTTCACCAACTCCATCCCTATCATTCAAAAGTATGCTTTTGTTCTCTTTTCTTCTTTGAACATACTTACTTATCTTTTTCAAAGTCTCTGCCTTATCATTTGAAAGAAGTAATTGATTTGCGCCCCTAAATATCAATCGTTCATTAGTTCTCCCAGACAACCACATTTTAAAACCATCCACTTTAAATAGTGTATCTGTCTTGATTTTTTCCAACAGAATTTTTGGTTCAACTAATTTTTTTTCTGTCCGTAAATACTCTAGTACAGTCTGCTCGTCCTTTTCTATCTGTTCTTTCCGATAAAGCGGTACAAATTCCAATGTCCTTATTTCATTTCCCTTCTTATCTTCCGATTTAACTAACATAAAATAGGCACCCGTAGCTTTATTATATCCACCATATTTTTCAACCGTTAACCGTTTATCTGTTTCTTTTATTGCTACCTGGCCCTTCCCTTTTTTCATAATCTGTTGGTCAAATAATCCTCCTTTGACCTCATAAGTTCTTCTCGTAACCAAGATATTATTCTTCTTCATAACATTCTTCACTGTTACAATTGTACCGTTATTACCTGCTTTCCATGCGACCTCTCCATTTCGAATAATGTCTTTATCTCCCTTAAACATCATCTTCAAATTATAACTTCGTCCTGGGTTTTCTTTTATAAACCGGACTGCATTCTTCGTGAATTTTGTGTAATAAGAATTTCCAACTACAATGTTAAGATATGCATCTTTTGCATGATGAAGATCATTCATATCACGTACTTTTAATAAATCCGGTGTAAAATCTTGTCGAAAGTTTGACACATTCTTTGCTTTTACATATACAATCTCTGAATCTGGAAATACCTGTTTTAAAATCTCCGCTACTGCTTTTGTACTTTGTCTAGTTTCTACAAGCTGTCGATTAATAAATCCAGCAAGTTCATCAGGTGTCAGTGCTGTATTTCTAATTAATCGTTCATACTTTTCTTTTGTAATAAATCCTTCATCTAATAATGATTTCCAAAATATTTTTCTTGCTTTTCGAATACTTTCTTTAATAGGATACTCATCCGACTTTGCTGCATTATATTCTTTCTTTACTAACACCCTGTTATTCAAACTATCATCCATAGTCTTTGATTGTGGATAAATATGATCTATATCATACTTTGTGTTGTCCCACAAATCTTCCAACTGAATTATCTCACCTGAATACATACATCGCCCCTTTTGAGTATAGTACAAATATAATTTATCACTTCTCAATTGCTGGTCTTCGCTTTTATTGAGTTCTTCTATCCAGTCTTTTTCTTCTTCTTTACATTTTTTGTATAAATCAATAAGCTGTTTTTTACGGGAGTCCCTTCTTTTATCTTTTTGGTTTCCTTGCTCCCCTCTTGCCATCTCTACAAAAACTCGTTTTGGTGCACATCCCATTACCTTTTGTAGTTCTTTCACTACTTTTAAAGTCTGCCAAATCTGTCGTTTTACTGCTGGTGAAACATATAACTCTTCTACTGTTGTATATGACAAATTCTTTTCTTTTCGAATAGAATTATATTCTTCGATTCTGTCCATAAACTGATAATTCTTACTCAGAATCTGCATCAGATTATCATTAGTTTCCCACATAGCTGTGATAATATTCCATACTTCTTCAGTTCCTGGTATATGTGCTGTTATATTTTCCAGAAAAGCTTTTGATAATCTTCCCCATCCCTTGTATGATAACATGCTGATACTCTTAATCTGTTTTTCTGTTAATTCAGGATGCATTCTCATTACTCTTTGTTTCAATAGTTTCTTATCATCACCAAATAATACAATATTAAGAATAATCTCTTCTTTTTCTTTCTGACTTAATGTAACCCCTGTAAGTTTTTCCTTAAAGTCATGAAATGCTGTCAGTTGAGCTTTAAAATCCCCATCAATTCCAGTAATTTCAACTTTCTTATCTACTATTCCTTCACAAACCAGATAATTTTTCAACTTTTTTATTGTTACCTTTCGATAACGACAAAATACTTCTTTATATAATTGTTGTTTCAACTCTACCGAAATTTTTTCTCCATTTAACCGCAAATTATTGAGTTCATTAAGTACCATATATTTACTATATAAAAGAGAATCTTTAGGGAGAACATCCTCTCCCAACATATAGGTACATTTATTTGTCATTCGACGAATAAATTTTTCTGCACTTTCCTCTATATCTATTACATCTTTAAAATTCCATGGGTAAATCTTCTCGTTATTTTTTCTAACTGCCCATGTAAACTTTCCTTCTGTACCTTCTTCATTTCTCCCCAATGGTCCTACATAATATGGAATTCTAAACTCAAATAACTGTAAAATCTTTTCTTTATTTTCCTGAATAAAGAAACTTCTTCCTGACAAATTTTCCAAGATTTTTCTTAATTCATACATGTGAACCTGATAAGGAATTACACTATTATCTTTATTAACCTGTTTTGGTAAGAAAGTTCCCTGTTCCAGTTCTTTTTCCAAATAGGAAATTACTTCTTCATCTGAAATTTTTTTGATTACATTTTTTTTCAGGAAATCATAAAACTCCTCTTTGCTACATTTTTTACTCTGTAAATCATTCTTTTTTCCATTTTTCTTTGTCATTCCTATATAAGCCACATAATTATTCAACTTCTCTTCTGTATCAACAAAAATGTGCTTATACTCCAGAGGCAAATATTTCCGAACCACCTTTTTTAAATATCTCAAATCCTCTTTATGCTTTTCATATAATTTAACCTTTGCTTCTGAAACAGAGGAACTGTCACCCAAAATTTCAACCAACACAGACCAGTCATACACTGCCTTTGCAGATTCAATAATATAATATTGTTCTCCAAGATCTGCTTCAACTGTTCCGATATAGTCATCGTATCCCGTATCCGAAAATGAAATCTTAGGTTTCTCACATCCATCCAATTCACTATTTTCAAAAATATCTGATAATTTTACGGTTCCTCCAGAAATCAGATTGAGTATTGCTTTTTCGCATGGTGTTTTTGCATTCAGTTGTTTTATTAAGCGACTTTTTTTAACAGATTTTGTAAGCATTCTATCCTTTAATATATTCTCGATAAATTGAATCTCGTCATCCGATAATTCTAGTGTCCAGTTTAGCTCTTCTTTTTTCAAATTCTGTTCGAGTTGCAAAAATGTCCATTTAAATTCTTTGATTTTGCTAATATCACCTGATAGCAAAAAATGTCCACGGTGCTTCATCATATGATGGAGTGCCAAATATACTAACCTAATATCTGGCATTTCTTCCGTTTCCATTAGCATCTTTCTTAGATGATAGATTGTTGGATAATCTCTATGATACTCTTTATCTGTGTAATTTTTATCCACAAACAATGCATACGGCAATTCTGGACATTTTCCGTTAATATCTTTTTTTATCTTCAGGATAATATTTACTTTCCTTCATTCTTTGAAAAAATCCCAAATCCACTTTACTGATTTCTTCAGAAAACAATTCCTGCAAGATCTGAATTCGCCAGTTTCTTCTATCCAATCGCCTTCTGGCTGTCCGAAAATTTCTTCTTTCTTCTGCTGTTAATGCACTTTCAAAAAGCCGTATCCCCCATAAAGATTTTCCATGTCTTCTCAAAATATGATATTCCGTATCTGTTATTGCCCATCCTAAAGATCCTGTCCCCATATCCAAACCCATATAGTATTCTTGATCCATCTTTTTCCTCTCCTTCATAAATCTTTCTCATTGACTTTTCCGTCCTTTAGCACTATACTAAAATTAAATTTAGTACCATACTAAATTTACATCATAAGTTCAAATAAGAATTTAATTCAAATCGCCACTTCGGTGGTCCACAGTGTGTGGAAAAAGTCTGCAATGCAGACTTTTTTTATGCAACTCAACCTTTAAAAATCCGTCTTGTATATAATTCCAGTATATTCCTATTACAGATTTTTTCAACCGCTTTTATTTCCTCTTCCGTAGTTTTTTGCGTATTTTTCATCCCCCTTCCCTTCTTTCATTTGTCTTATATTTGTGATAATGTTATTTAAGAAGAAAGCTTCCAAATCAGGGGGATTTTTTAAATAAATTTATATTATTAGGAAGGAACTACTCTCATGACAAAACGACTTATAGACACAACAGCAACTGAATTATCTTCTTATAGCAAATCAGATTTATTAACTTCTATTGCAGATAGTGAAGGAAGAACACTTGCTGCAGAAACAATTGGAACCGTAACCCCAATGTTAGTAAATATTACAAATGCAGAATTCGTAACTTCCCTTGGCGCAGACTTGATCATGCTAAATATTTTCGATGTCGATCAGCCTGTAATCCAGGGATTGCCACATGTATCACCGGAAGATACTATTCGTGAAGTAAAACGTCTTACCGGAAGAATGGTTGCGATAAATCTAGAACCGGCTACAATTAAAAACAATGACGAGGAGTCTGTTTGGAATCTGACAGCAGGTCGCCAGGCAACCGTTGATAATGCAAGAAAAGCTGCCGATATGGGAGTAGACATGATTGTTCTGACAGGCAATCCTGGAGTAGGGGTAGACAATGAAGCAATCATGCAGGCACTTTCAAAGCTAAAAGATGCTGTTGGTGACCGAGTAATCCTTACAGCCGGGAAAATGCATGCATCCGGAATCATTTCAGAAGCAGGCGAAAAAATTCTTACTGAAAAAGATATTGTAGATTTTATCGATGCTGGCGCTGACGTGATATTACTTCCGGCACCTGGAACAGTTCCTGGGATCACAATGGAATATGCCGGTAAATTAATTAAAAAGGCGCATGAGAAAGGTGCTCTGGCGATGACAACGATTGGAACATCTCAGGAAGGTGCAGATGAAGATACCATTCGTCAGATTGCTCTTATGTGTAAGATGGCCGGTGCGGATATTCATCATATTGGAGACAGCGGATATATGGGCATGGCATTACCTGAGAATATCACAGCCTATAGCGTAGCAATTCGTGGAAAACGCCATACATACCGAAGAATGGCAATGTCCCTTCTTCGCTAACGGAGAGTAGAAATACTCTCCTTATTTTTGAATAATCCCCTGATAACCTGCTTTAAGGAAGAGATCAAAGCAACTCTGGAATCTGCACCATTCCTCATCAGACTCTCCCAGATGCTTTCTGCACATTCCCAAACATCCCATAATTTGAACTGTCAATAAATCTGTTAATGAAGCTTCATCCAATTCCGTCTTGCCACTCATTAAATCAAGAAAATCTTGCCTTAGTGCCGCAACAGTATGCTTTACAGCTTGAAGAAACAACGCTTCTGAGAAAAAAAGCGGCTGATATTTTGGATTCTTTCGAAGAACCCAACAAAGCCCCTTCTTTGAATTTGAATTCGATGCATCTTCTGATAGCAACGCCATATTTTTAATATCACATAATGCATCTGAAAACAATTCATCAACCACCTGCCCTATGTTACCAAAATGAGCATAAAATGTTCCTCTGCTAACACCTGCATATTTGCAAAGATCCGTTATAGTGATTTGCATATAATCCTTTTTCATAAGGAGTTGCAGGAATGCATCTTTAATAGAATTATGTATAAAATTGTCTTGAAATAAAATTGTTTTTTCTTCTTTCATATATTTTTAAAAGCTCCGCAATATATATGTAATTATAGTATAAATTGACATAAAAATAAAGTATTTCTTCCAGATTTTAGGCTATTTTAAACAATCTGATTAGCTTTGTTCAAACACATCTGAAAGAGATTGGTTTATCGATTTGTTTATGTTATGTTGGGTATATAAGAAGCGTGTATATAAAAATAGAAGGAGGTAGGTATTCTATGGGAGAAACATTATACACAATAGGAACGGATCAGCAGCAGGCATGGATGAAAAAAAACTGTTTTCCACCTAGAGGATACGGTTACTCTGAACCGGGAACATATTCTCTTGATGCTACAGAAGTTGCAGCATACAATGTCGCGAAGTCATTTTATCAAGTCTATCCGGAAGTTTGGAATATCGATTATATTGAAAAAGAAACCGGAATCAAACCCGATGATATCAAGGATCGATTAAAACGAATGTATGATGAACATCTTATCATGTTCGTTATGAATCCAAATGTTGGTGTTTACGGTTGGGGACTTTATTATTGGGTTGTCAAATTAAAAGACGGTACAGATCCAAAGGTAAAAGCTGAATTTGCCAAGTGGTATCAGAATAAAGATGATATTTGTACAGGATATCTCGCAGAGGGCGATTTCGATTTCTTTAACGGAAATCACATGAGAGTTCTGGACAATCTTCTTGCAGATGTTATCCAGCCATGGAAAGACAGACCGGAGGTTGAATATGTACATCTTTGTCCAATCAGGGCAGATGTCAGAGAATCACTTGTAAATCAATGGGATGTTCCGGAAGACAGATACAGAAAATTTATTTTTGGGGAAGAACAGAAGAAGAAATTCCTTAAAGTTCAGAACAAAATAGATAAAAAAGATTTTGCTATTATCGAAGCTCTTAACAGTACAAAATCAATCGCAGATATGTTTGATTTTGACATACTGGAGAAGTTATCCGGCCTGGATGGCAAGCAGATGAAAAAAGACATTGTAATGTGTGTTGATGAACGAAAATTTATGCTGCCAATGATTTATATTAATTACAGAGCACTTGGAATATCAATGCATATGTATCTGGTTCGTATGTTCCAGAATGTTCCGAGTTACAGGAAGGCAGAAATCGTAGATGAATTCTCACTTATGCCAGAATTTGTAGACATTCTTCAGTTCGGTGATTCTTTCTACGATTGTATGCTGACTGTTTATACTGAGGTAAATGACGTCGAAGCAATCAGAAGAATGTTGGAAGGATACGCTGAGATTGAAGAAGTAAAGGTAGCAAATTCAAAGAGACAGTTCAGACGTTGGGTAGCCCGTCTTGATGATGATAACGGATATTGGGAAGAATGCGTTATGACGGATGACTTTTTACAGAACAGACTGGAATCCGGTTCCGTAAAATGTCGTTTCTCAACTGACTCAGAGGAGGTGCAGTAATATGATCGTAAAACATCCAAGAGAATATGTTGTTGATAAACTTCAATATGCATTAAATCCAAAAACGATTGCCGTAGTCGGAGCCAGCCGTTATTCTACAAAAGTCGGCTATAAAGTTGTTGATGGCCTTTTAACATGGGGATATAAAGGAAAGATTTATCCTGTAAATCCAAGAGCAGATAAAGTTGCCGGATTTACAGCTTATAAGACTGTAAAGGATATTCCTGATGAAATCGATCTTGCTTTTCTTGCTGTACCTGCACACATTGTTAAATCTGTTTTGGAAGATTGTGTTGAAAAGAAAGTTAAGATTGTTGTTATTGCCACAAGTGCATTTAAAGAAATCGGACGTGGAACACTGCAGGATGAACTCACTCAATATTGTCGTGATCATGAGCTGCCTCTGATCGGACCAAACCTTGTAGGAATGGGAAGTCCATACCTTAATTTCAACTGCGGATTTATCCCTTATCTTCCAATCAAAGGTCCTGTAGCAATGATTTCTCAGTCAGGTGCCAACTTGCTTGCGGCACTTGGAACCTCACAGAAAGATCATTTTGGAATGAGCTTCTTCGTAGGACTTGGAAATAAAGCTGACGTTGATTTCTGTGAGTTTATATCCTACGCTGGAAGAGATGAAAACAGTAAATGTCTTGCAATTTATATTGAAGGACTGGATAGTCCTGATGCATTTATTGAAGCTTGCCGCAGTGTTGATAAACCGATCGTAACAATAAAAGTCGGTGGTTCAAAGATTGGTGAAAAAGCTGCATTTGCACATACTGCTTCTGAGAACAAAGGAACAAATGATGCATTTTATGATGATATTTTTGAAAAGGCTGGAGCTATCCGTGCGACCACATGGCAAGAATTCCTCGATATATCAATGGCATTAGGAATGCAGCCAGCACCAAAGGGTGACAATATCGTTATGATTACCAACGGTGGTGGTTCGGGTCTTCTCAGCTGTGATCACTTTGAACGTCGGGGAATGCCAATGCATGAACTGGCAGAGATTTCTCCTAATCTAGCAGGAAGAATCCGTGCATATATGCCAATGTTTGGTTCACCGCTTAATCCTGTTGATATTTCCGGAACAGCTTCACCTGTTCAGTATAAAGGTGCATTCACACAGGTAATGCGTGACCCGAATGTACATGGAATACTTGGATCCATCTGTCCGACAGCAGTAACAGATGTTCCGGCTGTAACAGATCTGGTTATCGATATTTACGAGACATATAAGCATCTTGGAAAACCGTTCATTATGGAATGCCAGGGTGGTGAAGAATGTCAGGAAGCTATCATGAAGTTGAGAGATCATGGAATCCCAGCTTATCCGACTGCTGAACAAGCCGTAAATGCTATGGTTGCTCTCTACAAATATGGCCAGATCAAAAATAAGAAATAAATTATGAGCAGACATTGTTACTGTTCACTCCCGTGTGAACAGCACTCAAACATTTAGATTATGATAGAAGTTGTATAAAAGACTACTTCTCTTCTATAAAAAGCTCTTATAAGAAAATGACACCTCTTTTAGGGGGTGTCATTTTCAATAGCTTTATTTTCTTTGAATTAAAATCTTACCCGCTCCCGATCCGGATGTTCTCCCGACCATCCGATCTGCGGTAAAGTCATCAACTGATACATATCATTTTCCTCTATTTCAAATCCGAAAACATCCAGATTCTGATGCATTCTCTCACTGGAAGAGGATTTTGGCAACGGTAACACACCGCACTGCAGAGCAAATCTGATACAGATCTGTGCGACAGATACCTGATATTTTTCTGCAAGTTCCATAAGAAGTGGCTCCTTGAGAACTCTGGCTCGACCGATTGGACTCCATGCCTCTACCTGAATGCCCATCTGCTTACAGAAATCAACTGCAGCCTTCTGCATATATCCCGGATGGAATTCTAACTGATTCACCATAGGAGTAATGCTTGTCCGCTCTAACAGATTGTTCAAATGATGTGGCAGAAAATTGCTGACACCGATTGCCCGTACCTTTTTCGACTTATAGAGATCCTCCAATGCCTTCCATGTCTCCACATCCAAATCTCTCCACTCTGCATTCAGATCAGAAGGTCTTGGCCAATGAATCAGATAGAGATCCAAGTAATCTGTACCTAATCTTTTACAAGTGCTTTCGAACTCCTGCAAAGTTGAATCATATCCAAGATGATCTTTCCATACCTTTGATGTCAGGAAAAAATCTTCTCGTGGAATTCCACTCTCGCGTACAGCTTTTCCTACTGCTTTTTCATTGAAATAAAAGGCTGCCGTATCAAGATGGCGATAGCCCTGTCTGATTGCTTCACTTATAATTGCTTCATCGGTATTGTCTGCGGCTTTATAGGTGCCAAACCCCACTGCTGGGATTTCCACTCCATTAGCTAATGTAAATGTATGTCTCATATGATGCTTCTCTTTCTTGTTATATAGATGCTGCGAATATTATTCAAATTCCACTGTTCCTGTCGGCTTTGGTGTGAAATCATAAAGTACACGGTTGATTCCCGGAACTTCATGTGTAATACGTTCTGTAATATGAACCATTAATTCGTGCGGAATCTCAGCAACAGTCGCTGTCATAACGTCAATAGAGCATACTGCGCGAACGATACAAGACCACTCAAAAGCACGTTTTCCATCCTTGATTCCTGTAGATCTGAATTCCGGAACAACAGTAAAATACTGCCAGATCTTTCCTCCTTAGTATCCTCTCAATATCTACAATGATTGTACCGTCGTTATGATTACACGTCAACACATTCTGACATAATTTGATTTATTTATCTTTCAAAAATATTACTCTACTCTTTTCCTTCTGCAGCGATTTTCTATCTATCGCAAAAGCGACATGGCCATCCTGCGGTAGGTGTGACGTTTCCCCCTTATCGCCACGCTATAAGCTGTGATATTCTCCGGCAATGCCATCCCCATATATCCACTATCCCCAATATGATGGATATCTGCACCAGCCATCTTACACATGAGAGCAATCTGACGAACTGTAGCTTCATCTGCACCTTCCTGAGATGTTCCAATCGTTGTCATTGCCAACGCACCTTTTTCATGCGCTTTTCTTATAAGATTTCCCGCATATTCCATTGTGATTCCCGGAACTGTTCCCGGAGCCGGTAGCAGGATCACATCCGCACCTGCATCGACAAACGCCTCCACATCCTTTTCTGTGAGGATCTTTTCTCCTGCTTCAGAAATAATTCCTGATGCATGCATTTTCCCAGCTGTCAAAATCACTCTGTCTCCAACTGCTTCTTTTAATCTGGAAAGGGCCTGTATAATTGCTTCATTATCTACGCCAACTCCCGGATTTCCTGTCAGAACAATCATATCCACGCCCATGTCTGCAGCTTTTCTTGCATTCTCTACCGTAGCCTGACGGCCGGTTGTCAGATTCCATACGGATTCTTCCTGCCCATCTTTTATCACAGCCGGCTCCAGATTAATCGCAACCATTCTTCCGGTAAGACGCTTCACCTCACGAATCGTATCTTCCGGTGATGTCTGCGGCAGTCCCTGAATTATCGGATTGTTTACATCGAAAATATTCAACATAATCAGATCTGCTCCCAGAGATGCTACAAACTCTGCGTTAGTGATATTTACTAACATCGGAGTTACTGTTCCTATTGTCTCTGCCGCGAGCGTTCTTCCTTCACTGTCTGAAATGGCAGTCAGAAGTTCTGCCTTATTATAGGAAGTTAATTCTCTGGCCGTCGTGTCTATCAGTCGTTTTAACATCGTTTTTTCTCCTTTTTGCAGTATTTTGTTTTCATCAAAAGGTGTATGATTTAAGCTTTTTTCTTTGCATCATAACATTTTGTCAAATATCTGTAAAGGAAAGTATTTGCTATTGCAAAAACTTTAGTGATTTAAAGCGGAAAATCACTAAATTGTATTGTAGTATACAAAAACTGCTGTTATAATATTAAAAATAATAATCAGATAGGAAAGGTGATAAAATGAATCAGTTAGAAATATTAAGAGAAAGTCTTGGCCAGTGTGATGAAATCATCCTGGACGCACTGCTTATGCGTAATCGTATTGTAGAAGATATCATGGCTTATAAGGAGGCCAATGATCTTCCAATCTTACAGCCGGAACAAGAAGCCAGACAGAAAGAATGGCTGGAAAAAAGAATGGAAGAGAAACGTCATAAAGCTGAAGTAGAAGATGTATTTGGAAGCATCACAATGAACAGTAAAAGAATCCAGTCCAGAAAATTGTTTAACTATAATATTGTGCTTATTGGATTCATGGGCGCTGGTAAAAGTACCATCTCAGAGTTTTTGAAAAACTCCTTTGCAATGGAAGTAATCGAGATGGATCAGATCATAGCTGAAAGAGAAGGTATGACGATTTCCGATATTTTTGAAGTATATGGCGAACAGTATTTCCGTAACCTGGAAACCAACCTTCTTATCGAAATGCAGTCCAAAACTAATGTCGTGATTTCCTGCGGCGGTGGAACTCCAATGAGAGAATGTAATGTCGTTGAGATGAAGAAAAACGGACGTGTAGTTCTTCTGACTGCCAAACCAGAAACTATTCTGGATCGTGTCAAAGACAGCCATGACCGCCCGCTGATTGAAAATAACAAAACAGTTCCGTTTATTGCCGATCTTATGGAGAAACGAAGAGAAAAATATGAAGCAGCAGCGGATATTATTATTGAAACAGACGGAAAAGATGAATTGCAGATCTGCGAAGAACTAATTCTCAGACTACGTCAGATGGATAATAAATAAAAACAGCTTATGAAGTCGCATCTAAGATTCAGACCCAGAACAGGAGGAAAAAATGGAACAGCGAATTAAAGGAACAACAGGTTTATTAGCATTGATTGGAAGTCCAGTAGGACATTCAGGATCTCCTGATATGTATAACTTCTGCTTCCGTTATCATAATTTGGACTACAGCTACATGGCTTTTGACATCAAGGAAGATCAGGTACCGGCAGCATTGGATGCAATGCGTCTGTTCAAAATGAGAGGGTGCAATGTAACTATGCCATGTAAAACGGCAGCAGCTCAGAACATGGATGAGTTATCACCTGCTGCAAGAATTATCGGTGCAGTGAATACAATTGTTAATGAAAACGGAAAACTGATCGGACACATGACAGATGGTATCGGTTTTGTGGAAAATCTAAGAGACCATGGCGTAGATGTAAAAGGAAAGAAACTGGTGATTTTAGGTGCAGGAGGAGCTGCAACAGCCATCCAGGTACAGTGTGCACTTGATGGAGCAACATCCATTTCCATCTTCAATCCAGACGATCCATTTCTTGATCGCGCAAAAGGCACAGCTGCTAAACTGAAAAACGAAGTACCAGATTGTAATGTTCAGGTATTCTGTCTGGATGATCCGGGAAAACTGAAAGAAGAAATTGAAAAAGCAGATATTCTGGTAAACGGAACACTGGTAGGTATGAAACCTCATGAAGATCGTTCTCCAATCACAGACAAATCTGTATTTCGTTCCGATCTGATTGTATGTGATGTTGTATATAATCCGGAAGAAACAAAACTTCTTCGGGAAGCAAAAGAAGCCGGTTGTGCAAAAACGATCGGTGGAAAAGGTATGCTTCTCTGGCAGGGCGTTGCGGCTTATAAATTATATACCGGCCTGGATATGCCTGTAGAAGAATACAAGAAATATCAGGCAGAAAACCAAAAATAAAACTGCTCCCAGTTAAGCAAACAATAAAAATATCATAGAAACATTTATAAACAAAAGTAGCGGAAGTCCTTGATTTTTAAGGGCTTCCGCACTTTTTGACCATTTCTTAAAAGCAGATGTAATATATTTCCTGCTTTTCTGGTGTCTTTCATCTTAAATTATCTTTTATTTCCCTGAACCAGGCAGATACTTCCTGCTCCGCCACTGAGCAACAGTAGTATCATCCAGCAGAACAGTTCATTACTATCCGCTGTTTTCGGACTTTTTACTGAAGTTTTTGTTCCACTTGCCTGTTCTTTTTTCACCTCTGTTTTCGCAGCTTCCGGCTGTTCTTTCGATGGCTGCTCCGGTACAGACGGTGTAACAGGCACAGATGGCTGTTCCGGTTCGACTGTCTCTTTGGTTGTCTGAATCATATTCTGCTTTGCTGCACTTGCAGTAACTGCATCGGAACCCTGTTCAAAGAATTGAATCAACAGCTCTTCGCAACAGGAATATTCTCCGACCTCCGCTGCATCGGCAAGCTGTGGATAGCTGTCAGAACCGGCAAGATAATTATTAACTGCTACGGTATACTCTTTTGTATCATCCAACTCCTGCCCATCTTTTTGCACAGAAAGCACACGGGCACCCGCCGGCTGCGCCGGATCAAAACGGACGACAATTCCACCAACCTGCAGATAACTTCCGCTGTCATTTGGCCACGCATCCCATTCACCACTGTCGTTTGCAACAATACAGTTTTTCTGAATAGTAAGACTGCTCTCCAACATTTCCTTTATCTGTGCACCAGTCAGCTTCTTTGTCACTACATAGTTTCCATAAGGACTGACATTGATAACATCTCCATACGTTACCGTTCCGGCAGCGATAGAAGCACGGATTCCGCCAGCATTTTCAAAGGCTATATCAGCCCCTGTGGCAAGCAGGTACGCATCAGTTATGACATTTCCAAGATTTGTCTGTCCGATACGTATATGTTCCCAGACCCCGTCCAATTCCACCGGTGAAGTACCGATGACACGATTCAGTGCTGTCTCGTTTTCTGCTTTGATCGTATCCAATACATCTGTCACGGAAGCATCCTTCGGATAGTTCTGTGCTGCTTCATAATCGACAGATGTTTTCTCATAATCCACATGCACACTTCCATCCTCATCCATAATACAGGTCAGGTCTATCAGCCCCACACTATTTAAATAATGTCCACTTTCCGATACATAGGTTTTTGAACCGTCCGGTGTCGTCACGGATTCACTGAGTTCAATATGCTCATGTCCACACAGCCACAAATCGACACCGTCCACCTGTGCAGCCACATTCTTTGGATCAAGCGTATGGGACAATGCGATCACCACATCACATCCTTCTGCCTTTAAAGTAGCAGCTTCCCTCTTTGCATAAGCTACTGCATCCTGAAAGTCCAATCCCTCCACATTAGATGGTGTTGTCTTATTTTTCATCTCCGGATCACTTACACCAAACACACCGATCTTCAGTGTTTTTCCATTTTTTGTAATCTCTTTTACAAGTTCATCCGTATCAAAAAAGGATGTCCCATCTGCATTTTTGATGTTACCGGATAAAATTTTGACATTAGCAATTCCACCAAGCTCTTTTAAACGCTCTTTTCCATAACTCCAGTCATGGTTTCCTGTGGTCATCGCATCATATCCACAAGCTTTCATCAGTTTTGCCACCGATTCTCCCTTTACCAGTGTTGCAATCGGTTGTCCATGAAAGGTATCTCCGGAATCCAGCATCAGCGAACCGTCCGCTCCTTCCGTAAATGTCTGTGCAATTCCACTCAGTCGATCCATTCCGATCACCTGATTGTAATCATCTTCCTCTACCCGTGCATGAATATCATTGGTATGTACGATTTTCACATCAAAAATTGTACTTTCAGATGCAGTTCCATCCTGCGCCTGTACCGGCATTGCCCCAAATAATCCGAAAACTATCCCAAATGTCAGCAAAAGTACCGTTACCTTATTCCATTGTTTTTTTAATTTCTTCATCTTACTCCTTCCTTTAATGAAACGGACATTCGTAATCTACATTCACTACTTGTTTATGAAAACAGCCCATTATATGGTTTGTTTTCATATTGTTTCCTTTTATTATATGTAAAAAGCTGTAAAATTCAATACTTGACATACAACATCCACGAACTTCAACTATTGTCCTAAAAGTACAAATTATCTTTCTGGAAAATAACACAGAAAGGATGGGGCTGCCGCTTCACGATTTAGAAATCGTTAAAGCGACATCCCCTTGCAAATTTTTATATACACTTTTATTATCGCTCTATATTTTCCGCTAATGTCATCAACAGCTTATCATCATTCCGATTAATCATCTTCATTTATTTCGTGGTTACTGAGCAATGACCTGAGTTTCGCCCCGCCAGATTTTATAGTTCTAAAAATAGTCAGGTGAAATAGTTCAATTAACCTTTTCACCTGACTATTTACATAGCAAAGAGTCTCTGTACAATTACTTAGTGTAACAGCACTCATTCTACCAATATCTTTTAAAAATCTAATTCTTAATAATCAAACTGACGATAATATCTACGAATAGAAAGTGGATGTCTTAAAAACAGCTCCATATATGCATCTACACGATTATTAACACCATGCATTACCAAATGAGAAATTGTTCCTCTAAATTCTGGACTAATTCCTTTTAATTCATGTTCTTTTGTATCAATAATAGTATAGTTTGCATTTACACGTGGAAGAAATTTTGCAACACGCTCAGCTAATGGTCGTTGTTCATCCTCTCCCATAAACAGAGTAACTGGTGTATCTTCAACGATAATCTCCTGCATTCCGTGGAAAAATTCTTGACAGCTAATAGATTTTGTACGGATCCACATCTGCTCCTCCCAATAGCACATAGCATAGGAATAGGTTGCCCCATACTGATTTCCTGATCCAATAAAGTAATGAGGAAGATCTTTATGTTCTTTCCAAAATGCCACCTTATTTTTTGCATACTCATATGCCCACTCATCGGAATCTTTCTCAACCTGAGCTAATACATCCGCAAGATTAGCTTCCATCTCTTTATTATAACGGTCATAATCATCAAATTCACCATTTTTATACATCAAGTAATTTGCAACCATATAAAATTTCAACTGCTCATTCATTGGATAAACAATCAGATAATCTTGCTTGTCAGGCTGTGTGAGAGTAGTACCTGGATTATCGATGAATGAAAATACTTTTGCACCTTTTTCATGTACTCTGTCCACTAATTCAACCATTTCTTTTGTATTTCCAGATACTGAAGATATAATTACTACAGATTTATTTGTAAATTTTTTGTTTCCTGTAGTCAAAAACTCAGCTGCATTTTCAACAAATACTGGAAGCTTTGAACGGCCACGCATATATACTTCCACCTGCATACTGGAAGCATAAGTACCTCCAATACCAATAAAATAGATTCCATCAAATCCTTCTTCCCAGATTTGATCAATAATTTTTTCAATCTGCGGACGAAGAGCAAGTGCTCCATTCACACTATCAATCTGTGCTTGCTCGTTAAAATTACGCAAACAAGCTCCTTCTGTTTCTTTCCACGCTTTTGCTTCATATTTCATAGTTGATATCTCCTTTCACTACTTTCTTTTTAATACAATTTCGTTGTCTGCAAATCTAAATTTAAGAAAAATTGTATAGCACGTTGAATCATTTTATCCCAATAAGGCCACTCATGATCCCCTGGTCCTTCCATATAAACATGACCATAACCATTACTTTCAGCAACTTTTCTAAATTTCTGATTATTTTCATATAAGAAGTCTTCTGTACCACAAAATTGAATTAACCTTGGACGATTTTCGTCTTTAGCAAGTTTCTCTACCAAAAACAGTGGATTTTCCCACTCTTCTGGTTTTCCTGCTTCTCCATGAAAACTCTGTATTTCTTGTGGCGACATATCTTCCCAATTTCCGGCAAGTACCATCTCCGTAAATCCTACATAATCGAGTACTCCTGATAAACTTGCCACAGCTTCATACTTCTCTGGTCTATTCAATGCAATCTTCACTGCACCATATCCACCCATACTCTCTCCAGCTATAAATGTATTTTCTCGTCTTTGATCCAAATGAAACCATTTCCCACAAATAGCTGGAAGTTCATCTGCAACATAATGGAAATAATCAATTCCAACTTTTCCTGTTGTGTAAAAACTACGTTGAACTTCAGGCATAATTATTATGAAATTATATTTTTTTGCATAATATTCAATTTTAGAAAATCGCGTCCATTCATCACTATTTCCTGACAGTCCATGAAGTAAATAAAGAACCTTCGGTGTTCCCTCATAAAGAGGTGTTACATCATTAGAAACATCCGGGAAAATAACATTAATCTGTGTTGTCATTCTTAAATTTTTGGAATAAAAATTTCCTGTAAATAATCCCATTATTTTAATTTTACCTTTTATCTGAAAATTGTACATTAAAGTTACATTTATCACCACGCACATAATTGCGATTGAATTCGATTGCCCTTCCATCCGTATCATACGTAAGACTTTGAAACAACATCACGGGTGTTCCTGCATCTATTCCCAACAGTTTTGCATCATTCAAACTAGGACGAACCAAATCCAATGTCTGCTCTGCTTCCGCTAAATGAATCCCATACATTTCATATACTTCATACACAGAAAACACCGATAAATCAATCCCCTCCATTTTGGGAATTAAATAATGCGGTATATATAATTCCTCTAAAGAAATCGAATCTCCGTCAGCATAACACATGCGCTTAATATAAAAAATAGGATCTTCTGGTTTAATGCCGAACATGTTTCCATACAAATTTCCTGCCATTCTTAGATACTTAGACACAATTCTAAAAGATGGTTTCATATTCCTATCTACTATCGTCTGCGTAAAGCCTTCTAACTTCTCCATGTTTCGTTCGATTTTATGTCCTAAAACGTATACTTCTTTATCAGAAATATATTTCAACAATCCTTCTTTGACCAAGACTTCTATGGCTGTTCTCACGATTTGCTTCTGAACACCAAACATTTCAGCCAATTCTGTATCAGTAGGTATTTTTGTACCAGGATATAAATCACCATCTTCTATTTCTATTCTTAAAATCTCACTCACTTGCTGAGTGATCATTCTTTTACAGGCAGTTTTCATATTTCGGCTCCTTATTTTTTAGTTACCATGCTCCAAAATACTTTAATGTTTCTGTTGCATTTGCTGCACCTTTTTCCATTGCCCCTTCTATAGAAAGTCCATCTACAATTCCTGTTAAAAATCCAGCAATATAACTATCTCCAGCTCCCATACTATCTACAAGATGATCACAAGGAACGATTCCAAAACGATGATATCTTTCACCATCATAACACAAACTGCCTTCTTCTCCCATCATACAAATGACAAGCTTAGGTCCCTGTTTTTGAATTCTTTCCATTTGTTCTCTTACCTCTTTAGTATCTCCTGTATCCACAGAATAAAAGAGATAATCTGTATATGGTATCGCTTTTACACTTTCCTCTGAATCTGGGCTTGTCGCACAATCAAAGGCAGTAACAATTCCTTTTTCTTTCAACTCTTTAAACTGTCCTTCTACTTTGCCCCAAACATCACAAATTACAACATCAAAATTTTTGATATAATCAATATCTTCATCTGTTAATTTATATTTTTCCAATACGCCTTCGTCGTAATCTCCAAATACTCTTTCGCCATCTATCAATTCAACCTGGGTAACGGCTGTCTTTCCTTTTTCTACACGCAAATGCGAAGTGTCAACGCCTTTCGCTTTGATAGTTTCTATCATAATCTGTCCGTAGACGTCATCACCTACTGGTCCAATATATGCAGCCTCTCCTCCTAAACGGAGTGTATAAACTGCCATATTTACCGGGCCTCCCCCCGGAAATGCTTTTCCACCATCTATATTGTTATAATAATCAATACAGTTACTTCCAACTGCCGCTAATCTCATACGATATCACTCCTTTTTTATCTGGTGTCTCGCCTTGTTAGAACATTCGTATATTGTACCTGATCTGGTCTCGCCATAATCCTAAAAAACTCAATACCTACTCCTCTATCGTCGTTTACAACACCTGACTGATAGTACAAGTATTGTCCTTCTTCTACCTTCAACAATTTAGCTTCTTCTTCTGTGGCAAATGTAATTTCTACTTTCTCCGTCCCTTTAGTCAACAATATGCCTAAATCCCTTAGAACTTTATATAAAGATTCTTCTGCAAAATTGTGAGCTTCCAAACCTTCACACTGTTCGTAATTAATGTAACTATTCTCAATCATCAAAGGAACATTGTTTCTAATCCGCAAGCGATATAAATGAAATACTTTATCTCCCTCTTTTATCTGAAGTTTTCTCGCAACATATCCATCACACGTCTCAATTCTAGAGATTAATACTTCTGTCCAAAGAAAGTACCCTGTTTTTCTCATTGCTTCCGAAGTAGACTGAATTCCCTTTATATTCCTAACTAATCTCGGAGGTGCCACAAAGGTTCCAGATCCTTTTACACTATATAGTTTTCTTTCTTCAATTAGTTGTTGAATAGCTGTATGGAGAGTGGAACGATTCATTTGCCACATTGTACACAACTCCCGTTCGCTCGGAAGCTGTGTATGTGGTTTTAGTTGGTTTTCTTGTATATACCATTGAATCTGCTCCATCGCCATATCTTGCGGACGAATTTTTTTTATTTTCTCCATACAGTTCTCACCTTCTCAACATATTAAGCTAATGCTTATGCACTTTCTTTTTTATTTTTTCTATCCCAATAATAGAATACTGGAAGTCCTGTAACTACTGCCACAAACGCACAAATTAAGCTCTGCATTGGCGCATATGTAAGCTGGCCCCAAATAAGTGCAACTGTCATAATAATTGCAATAAGAGGCATAATTGGACCACCTGGGCATTTATAAGATGGATCGTATCCATGTTCTTTGCCTTTTTTTCGAAGAACAAAGATTGAACCGAATGTAAGCACATTCTTTAATAATGCTACCATTGTAAAGTATCCTAGCAATGCTGACAAGTTTGAAGCAAAAATTAATACGATTGCAACCGCACACTGTACGATAATTGAAAAATAAGGAGTTTCGTATTTTGGATGAACTTTTGCAAAAGATTTAAAGAATAAATTATCTTTCGCCATAGCATACTCGATACGTGGCTGGAACATAATACAAGATGATAATGAACCAATTACAACAATAATTGCCATAATTGCAACAATTGTACCTGCATACTGTCCAATTCCTGGAAGCTTAGATGCCAACAATGCGATTGGAGCATCAGATGTAGCCATTTCATCAATAGAAAGAATTCCAGAAGCTACAAATGTTAATCCTGCATAAAGAGCTAGTACAATAACTGCTGTAAGAATAAGACCCAAAGGCATATTCTTTTTCGGATTTTTAATTTCGCCTGACATATAACAAGCAGCTCCCATACCATCATATGACCATGTTGTTGAAGCTACACCTGCGATTAGCGCAGCAATTCCAGTTTTTGCATATCCTTCCAAAGGTGCAGAAGATAATAAAATATCCCCCTGAAGATTGAATAAACCAATACCAATAACCAATGCAAATGGTAAAATTTTAAGAGCTGTAATAATTGTCTGGAATTTTCCACCGCCTTCTACCGAACGTATGTGTACTCCCATGAAAATTAATACAAATACTACAGCAACCAGCTTTAATACAAAACCATGAATCGGAACAAAAAATGCAAGATAATTCACAATTGCTAAAGCCATGATTGAAATTGACGGTGGGTCAGTTGCCCAAAAGCTGATCCATCCACTCAAGAATGCGAGTGGTCGAGATCCTGCTTCACGGAAGTAAACATATGCTCCACCATCCTCTGGATAGGCAGATGCTAATTCCGAATATACAAAGTTTGATGGAATCTGAAGCAATCCCCCTATAATGAATGCTAATACCAGAAACAAGCTACTACCGGCAGCATTTGCTACCTCAGATAAAGATGAAAAAATACCAGAGCCTACTGTAGTACCAACGCCAAGTGCAATAACAGCGCCAAGTCCAAGTTTACGAGCAAGTTCGTTTTTGTTTTCAGACATAAAAACTCTCCTTTCCTTTTAAACAAAGTATAATTGAAAAATCTTGTGCACGACTTTTCTTTTTTTAATTTCCTATTATCTTCGATGCTTTTATATTGTAAACAGCTATCTATCTTCGCTATCACAACTTCTTAAATAATCTATTACTTTTTATTTATTCACTTTCACATTTAAACGATTCCTGCCTCGGCCATTAGCTCACGCATGTTATCAATGGCACGTTTCGCATAAAAACGTGGTTCGTTAATATAATTTGTAACCAATTCAAGTGTTGCAGTTTTATCATAACCTATTCGTTTCATTTCATATAGCATTTCTTTAATTGGAATATTTCCCTCTCCTGGTATCAGATGGGTGTCTGATCCATTTTCTCCATCAATAATATGCATATGATCCATCTTATTTCCGAGTTTATCAAAATATGCCATAATACTTTCATGCTGTACAAATGGTGGAACAATATCACACATGCCGACTACATATGGATTATCCACTCTTCTAAATAGCTCCACCAAATCATTTGCTCTTGTAAAGAAATTAGATTCATACGGTGTTAAAGCTTCAACTACTAGCTTGATTTCTAGTTTTGCTGCATAATCTCCCAACTCTTGAATATTTTTTTCTAATCTGCTCCACAACTGATCATATGTAGCAAGATATCCGCCGTTTGCAGGACTTGTAAGTACAAATTCCGCACCCATCTCTTTTGCCATTTCAAGAGACAGTTTCAGATAATCAATAGCATCTCTTCTCTGAGCCTCTGAACCAATCATATAATTGTAAGGATAGGCATTATGCTCCGGTGTGTAACCAAGCACCGGCATTTCATACTTTTCAATTAATCGGCGAACTTCATTAATATCTCCCGCTTTCAGATCCGGTGCATATGCATGTGGACGCCCACCCCAAAGCTCGATATAATCGTAACCGTACTCTTTAGCATCCATAAAACAATGCTCCAACGGATTCCTCTGATATCCCGATGTAAACATTCCAACTTTTAACATTATTTCATTCCTCCTTGTTGTGTTTTGTTGGTAAAATTATATAATAATTAAGCACCATTTTCTATTCGCAAGAGGTCTAAAATTCAATTATAAAAAATGTATAAAATCCCATAACCATGTTGTTTGTTATTTCAATTCTATACCAATTATGTTATTCTGCATATTTTATCCTCTTTATTCCCCCTTTATTTTCTCTTATTTTTATGCATTATGCATATAGTGGTATGTTTTTGATTTATATTTATACCAATTTCATCAGATACACTTATTTTGTTACTTATTTTTTAGTTATCCATCCAATTGCCAATGCTTTGTGCACCATGATAACTTATAAGTGTTCTAATAAATAGTGTGCAATATCTATTAGAACACTTCGATGACTTTTATTCATTAAGGAACAAGCATTCAGCTTTGATTTTTTTGTTGCTGGATATCTGACCTTTCTAAGGTTCATCTGTTATTTGATGTCGCCTCATTTTTACTCTTAATATCTTTATTTTCCTATATATAAGTTATGTCTTTACAAATATCATTAATCATTAGGAGGTTTAAATAATATGTCTGAATACGCAGATCTTATTTTATTATCAAACTGTATTTTTACAGCCACAGAGGAAATACCTTTCTCTGGATATATTGCTATCAAAAACGACCGGATACTTTCTATCGGAAAAGGATTGGCTCCTACTGAACTAATAGGAACAAACACAAAATATCTTGATTATGGGAACAAAACAATTACGCCTGGATTCTCCGATGTACATTGCTTTTTCACAGGTTATTCTGTAGGATTTGTTGGAATAGACTTATCCGCAGCTACTTCTCAAGAAGATATACTGAATTCAATTAAAGAGTATGCGAAAGGAATTCCTGCAGACAAACCTATTTTGGGACATGGTTGGAACTCCGATACAATCCAACCTAATGGAACAGATTTGTTAGATGAGGCTTTTTCCACTCGCCCTGTTCTTCTGTTTGCAAAAGGCTGCGAAACTTGTTGGATGAATCAAGCTGCTATAAATCGTTATCAGTTTACCCCGGAAACCTGTTATCCGGAGAGTTATGTTCGCTTTTTACCAGACTTACTTGGAGATAAAGACTTTATAATTCCGGAATTTAAGCGCTATATTAAAATGATGAACAGTAAAGGAATCACTTCCATCAAAGAAATGGGATTCGATGATTTCTACGGATTTACTGACATTCTCGCAGAACTAGAATCCGAAAACGCTTTAACTATCCGCGTAAACTTTATGAGCCAACCTGTTGCTGAACCTTTTAATCTCTCATATGGCAAGGAAATGCGTGAAAAATTTAAAGGAGAGTTTGTTCGTTTTTCTGGATATAACCAAATGACCGACGGTTCTATAAGCGAACTTTGCGGTGATTTGAAAAAACCTTATTCCTGCGCAGATACGACCTGTGCACAAGACATTGATTGGGATCTTTTAGCAAACGATACCTTTAAAGCTGATGCCGAAGGATTTCGTTTCTCATTACATGCTCAAGGAGATGCTGCTATTTCAAAAGTATTAGATATTTATGACTCTTGCCAAAAAGATGAAAATGGAAAACTTATAAATCGTCACAGTATTACCGATCTTGAATTCAGTGATCCAACAGACTTGGAGCGTATGGGAAAATTAGGCGTAATTGCTGAAATATACCCTCAAATTCAATCTATCGCAAATCGAAAAGACAAACTTGCCATGATTGAAGAAAAGATTGGTATGGATCGCGGACAGTATTATTGGAACAGACGTAAAATGGCTGACAGCAATGTGTTGTTAAGTTGCGGAACTGATCTTCCACTTCTTATTGATGATATCCCAGAATCTATTTATCATGCAGTCGGAGGATACTTCCCTGAAGGTGGAGAACCATTTAACAAACAAAATATGCTGACTATTCCTGAGTTGCTAACTGCATGGAGTGCTGGCGGTGCTTATAATCTATATCAAGAGAAAGAGCTCGGCACACTGGAAAAAGGAAAAAAAGCTGATATTGTCGTATTCGACGGAAATCTATTTGAAACAGCTATTGAAGAAATTCGTTCTCGCAAAGTAGAAGTAACTTTTCTCAACGGACGAATCGTATATAGCCATGAATAAATAAAAAAATATCTCTCTTATCTAAACAGTTTATATTCTCTTTAAGAAAGGAAGGGAAATATTTATGAAAGAGTCTTATTTTATGGGGATTGATACTGGAACAAACTCTAGTAAAGGTGTATTAATCAATTCTCACGGAGAAATTATAGCAGAACATACAACTGAACATGCAATGACAAATCCTGCCCCAGGTCACTATGAACATGATGCCGACAAAGATTGGTGGGGAGATTTATGTATTATAAGCAATGCACTGATTGAAAAATCTAAAGTTTCACCATCTGACATTAAAGCAATCGGAACAAGTGCACTTGGTGCCGACTGCCTACCTGTCGACGATCAGTGTCGACCTCTACGCAAAGCTATCCTATATGGTATTGATGCACGTGCAACCGATGAGATAGAACAACTCACAGAAATGTATGGGGAAGAACAGATCCGACAGTGGTACGGACGTCCATTATGCTCCAGTGATGTAATGCCTAAGATTCTTTGGATAAAAAATAAAGAGCCAGATATATATGCAAAAACCCACAAGTTTCTAACAGGCTCTAGTTTTATAGCAGCAAAACTTACTGGTAATTATGTAGTCGATCGTTTTTTAGGACTTGCAAGTTTTAATCCACTTTATTTTAATGATGGAACACCAAATCCTGAAACTTGCCTACCAATTTGCCGCCCTGATCAGCTAGCAGAAGTAAAGGAAGCAAATGATATCGCAGGTTATGTAACTGAAACCGCTTCAAAGGAAACGGGTCTTGCAGTTGGTACTCCAGTCATTGTAGGAACAGATGACTCCGGCGCAGAAGCAATCAGCACTGGCGTTGTTGCCCCTGGTAAAATGATGATTCAATTCGGTTCTTCCATTTATATGATTCTCGGGACAAAAGAATTGGTTGATGATGAACGCTTATGGCGTGAAGAATTTATTGTACCAGGACTTTGTGATATATCTGCCGGCACTAATGCTGCAGGCTCTCTTACTAAATGGTATAGAAATACAATTTTCCCAGATGCACTCGAACTAGAGCAAAATGGTGGTCCTGATGCTTATATCACCATGATGCAAGATTTGGATAAAATTCCTGTTGGAAGCGATGGCCTTATTACACTCCCTTATTTTGCTGGTGAAAGAACTCCAATAAATGATCCTCTTGCAAGGGGAATTCTATTTGGATTAACGCTTGCTCACACGCGTCAGCATATGTACCGAAGTGCTTTGGAATCTGTTGCATACTCAGTAAATCAGCAATTAAAGATCATGCTTGAGCACGATGTTCCTATAGACCAGATTTTTGCCGTAGGTGGTGGTGTTAAAAATGACTTATGGATGCAAATTGTTGCAGATGTTACTGGTAAAGAAATCAGTACCCCTGCCATTACTGTAGGTGCGAGTTTTGGCGATGCTCTAATGGCTGCATCGGGAATCAAATATTCAGGCTTTGAATCTTTCAACAAACTTACAGATTTCATTAAACCTGGAAAAACCTATCATCCTAATAAAGAAAACCATGAAGCATATAAAAAATATCAGAATATTTATGATTCTCTTTATCCTGCTACTGTAAACTTAATGCATTGTTTGTCAGACTAATCTTTGTAGATTAGACTTTATAAAGACTATGTGATAATTCTTTCATCAAACAAAAAGTACAGCTGTATGAGTTTTTAATAACTCTTCTGCTGTACTTTTTAAATCTATTATTTTATTCATGAAGCTGAATTGTAAATGAAGTCCTGTCACTTCTGATAAAAGAGCGGCTATACGCAATCGCTCTACCATTATTGTCCCAGTAATCACAACTCAACATAATTAATGCTACTCCATTTGGAATATCTAATAATTTTTTTATCTTACTCGTTCCATCTATAATCTCCATTGTTTGCTGCATACTGGAAATTTCTATTCCATAAAATGCAAAAATATCTTTTATTGTAAAAACTGATGAGTTCACTACTTCTAACTTCGGCAAAACATCTTTTGGTACATATATATCTTCAATTGCCAATGGCTCACTATCCAAAGTTATTTGATGTCGTACACAAAAGATTAAATCATCTGGCTCAATATTAAAATAATTTGCATACTTATTTCCTGCTGGTCTATATATTTTTGCCTGCTCCTTTATCGAAACTCTTTTTGTTCCTGAAGACATTACATTAACAAACCCACCATGTTCATCCAGGTTTTCTTCGTATTTATCACCAACAACAAAAACACCTTTTCCCTGAACACGTCTCAAAATTCCTTCATTAACTAATGCATCTACTGCGTTGCGAACAGTCAACCTATTAATACCATAAGTTTCTGCTAATTTATTTTCAGACGGAATTGCTGTTCCTGGAAGGTACTCTCCCTCTTCTATTCGATTTCTAATAATTTCTCTCAATTGAAGATAAATTGGTGTACGATAACTTAATTTTCCGTCTTCACGCTCTTCATTTTCTTCGGTATAGTTCAATTTATTATCCATAAATCTGCCCTGCTTTTCTCATTATTCACTCTCTATTCTGCTAACAAGCTTGAATTTATCTCCTCTAATTAATTGTTTATAATACATAATTATCACTCCTTCTTCATCTTTCACAACTCCAGATGTAAAAAACAAAGGAGAATCCGGTATTATCTCCAACAACGCTGCTTCTTGTTCACTGGCATATGTAACACTAATATGCTCCTCGCCCGAAATCTGCTTTCTATGATATACATTTTTCAAAATTCGCCCCATGCTAGTTTTATCAGTATAATACTTTTCAAAATCTGGATATCGTTCACAATCAAGATATGTTGTTTCCAAAAAACATGGAACATCATCTATTTTTCTAAGAAGAATATACTCATAAACCTCTTGTCCGAGCAGAACATGAAGTTTCTTAGAAATCTGTTTAGTTGCTTCAACTTTTCTTACAGAAATAATCTTTTTTGCCAAAATAGATCCCTGCTGTCGAAGTTCTCCTACCATTGAATCTACTCCAACCATGTTTCGATTCTTCTTTCCTACAGATACATAAACTCCCGCTCCGTTAACTCTATATAACACCCCACGACCAACAAGTGTATCTACCGCCTGTCTCAGTGTCGTTCTGCTTACTCCCCACATTTCACACAAATCTCTCTCTGATGGAATTCTTGTATTCGGAGCCAATCGATTTACTACAATAAAATCTTCCAATTTTTCCACAGCCTCAGTTCCCGGCGGTATACGATATTCCATATTCTTATTCTCCTTACCATTGTTTACAGACCACTTTCAAATGTAAGCTAATTCTATCATCTTTTTCTTCGTTTTCCAACCAAAATATATACCAAACTCAAACGATTATGTGTTTTTAATATTCATCAAATAATAGCAAGCTTCTTTTTCTTCTCCGGTACAAGCTCCAAAGCAATATACATCGACTAATATTATCCATAATCATGAAAAACCACACCATTTTTAAATCACGCCCAAACATACCAATATAAATCCATGTCAGGCCTATCCTTATCCCCCACATTGTTAATATTGCAAATATAAATGGCATTTTTGTATCTCCAATACCATGAAATATACCCTCATATATAATTAACGCTGCATACATAGGCTCACTAATCGCTACAATTCTCAGTAATGACACTCCAAGCACAATAACCTGCTCATCCTTCGTAAAGAAACGTATAATCACTTCTGCTCCGCAAAAAAGACCTATGGCCATTGCTGTCATAATAGAAACAGCCACAATAAGTCCTGAACGTACAACCGATTCTAATTCTAATTCGTCTTTTTTTCCCACAGCATTTCCAGCAAGTGTACTGACTGCAGTTTGAATACCATATCCTGGCACATAAAAAGCCTGTTCAATTGTAAGTGCAATCGAATGAGCTGCTACACTTAGTGTTCCAAGTCCCGCTACTAATGCTGAAAATACAACATCACCACATCCCACAACAATTCTCTCTCCAATTAAAGGCAAGGAAACATTAAAACAATTTTTTAACAGTTTTCCTTCCGGTTTCACCTTCATTCCTTTTAGTGTCACCAATGGATTTTGCATTGCAACCCAAAAAATAGTAACTCCACCTATCCCTTGACTAATTGCAGTCGCTATAGCGGCACCTCTTACTCCCAATCCAGCTCCCGGAATACTGAGCAACATTCCAAATACTGAAATCGTAGTATGAGAGCTAATTAAAAGCTGATTTAATATAATATTCAAAAAATTCACACCAATATTTATATAAAGAGGTGTTTTCGAATCCTTGTTTGCCCTTAATACATTTCCAAATATAATCAGGCTTCCTCTCAATATCAACGGACAGTTTACTATAAAAAAATACTCACTTGCATCTCTCCATATTTCCTGACTAGCGCCCATCCACATTGGCAACACCGGACTAATTGCTAAAGCAATCACTGTTTCAATCACGCCAAGAACAAAAATAATCCAAATTGCCTGTGCTGAAGTATGATGAGCAGCTTCCAAATCTCCCTGTCCAGTATATTGGGCAATAAACGAAAGCATTCCCATGCTAACAGCAAACAAAATTCCATTTAGCAACCAATTTACAGTGGTTGTCAGACCGACAGCAGCACTTGCAATCGCACCAATCTGACCAACCATTGCAGTGTCTACATAAGCTACAATGGTTTGCAGAGCCTGTTCCAGTATTGTCGGTGCTCCTAAATCCCACAATTCATGCATCTTTGAATTCTTCAAGATTATCCTATTTTTTTCTTTCAAATCAGGCATGATTGTCGCCTCCATTTCACTTGTATTAGCTTTCGAATTATATATGATGTTTTATTTTACCACTATTTTTGTTTGTTTTTTTTGCCACTTATCTATTTCAAATTATATCATTGAGGCATATTTATGTCAATTATCACAATCGTATAAACACTGAAGAACAATATCTTCATTTGCATAAAAAAACCGCCCAAATCTCTGACTTCAGTCAATAGAATATGAGCGGTATATATTTTATTTTTCTTCTTGGATAATCACGTTAATTGTACGATGTGCCGGCCCATCAAATTCACAGAAATATATTTCTTGAGCACCACCTCTTACCATTTCACCGTCTATCACTGGAAAATGGCAATGATTTCCAGTAAGCATTGCTTTCAAGTGTCCTGTTGGATTTCCTGCTGTACTACCATAATCTCGAAGCATTCTTGCATGGCTATACGGATAATCTTCTGGTATTAATCGTCCCAGGAAATTCTCAATATCACTTTCCAGACATTCTAATGCTTCGTTCACAGTTACACCTGTTGTTGTATGCTTTGTAAGAACCGTAACGGTTCCATTCTGAACTCCACTTCTTTTTACAATATCCAAAACTTTCGGAGTAATTACTGTATATTCATTATATTCTTTTGTTAATAATGTAATTGATTCAACATACATCTTCTTTACGCCTTTCTATTAGGAATTCCACCTAAGAACTCAATTGCGTTTTCCCCACAAATTAAATCCAAAGTACTTTCACGAAATCCCAGCTCTTTAATTGCATGTGCCATTCTGATTTGCTCAAATCTCGGATTATTGCTTCCAAACATTACCTGATGTCTCAAACTCCGATCAATCCATGTCATCGGAACATCTCTTGTCAACATCTGTGTATAAAACTCCTTAGCATTATCAAAATACAATGCGCCAGTATCTGTATATACATTAGTATACTTCAACATCAACATAGCTGTCTCTCTACACCATGGCCATCCAAAATGTGCAAGACAAATTTTTAATTTTGGTCTTGCTGCTGCCAGTTCCTCAAACATTTCTGGGCGACAATATTTTGTTAATGTATCCGGTTCCCATGACATTCCACTATGGAAAATAATTGGTTTTTCATATTTTTCACAAATATCATACAGTGGCATCATTCTTTCATCCGTTGGATAAAAATGCCCTTTACCTGGATGTAATTTCAAACCACTTAATTTTAATTCTGCAAATGCTTTCTCCAATTCTTCAGCCGCATCTTCTGCAAACGGATCAACCCCCGCAAATCCAATAAACTTATCTGGTGCCATGTTAACAAGTTGACTAATTTCCTCATTGCTTACCAGCACTTTTCCACCTTGCTGTGTACGATAATCTTCTGGAAGTAAGCATAAATAATCCAAGCCTGCACATTTCATTTGATTAAAAATATGTTCCAATGGTGCCGTTCCATTTTTATGAATATCTAATGTATTATGTCTTAGTTCTTCCAACTCTGAATCTTGATTGATTGGTTCATAAAAAGCTGGATGAACATGCATATCTATAAACATATTTCTCTTCCTTTCTGTATTTTATCAATATCTAATTTCTTTTTCCCATGCTCTACTCTACCCATGGTTCAAATACCTGAACTACCGAAGCCGCTACTTCTGCACCTTTTTTTAAACATTCATCTATACTTTTACCATTCAATATTCCATAAAGAAATCCTGCAATGAAACTATCTCCAGCTCCAACTGTATTGACTACTTCTGCCTTTTCAATACCACCTACATAGAATCTTTCACCATCCCATGCAAGACTACCATCTTCACCGAATGTGACAACAGCAATTTTCATTCCACGACTCACTTTATCTTTTAAAAACTCTTCAATCTTAGCATCCCTTCCTTCATGATAAGAATAAAATCCATAAGTAACATATGGTAAGGTTTCTTCTACTAACGGATGATCCAGTCTATCTGCATAATCAAAAGCAATTGGAATTCCTTTTGCTGCAATCTTCGGTAAGGTATTCTCAGCTTTTCCCCAAAGTGCTGTATGAACGAGATCATGCTCTGCCGCAAATTCAATATCTTCTTCATCAAAAACAATATTCTCCAATACACCTTCTACATAATCGCCATGCACACGGTCTTTTCCATCCATATCCATATAAGTTACTGCTGTGGCACCATCGCCAATTTTTAAATGACTAATGTCTACCCCTTCTTTTTTTAATGTCTCTAACATCCATTTTCCATTTTCATCATTACCTGTTGTACTGATAATCGAAACAGGGATTCCAAGTTTTTGAAGATTCACACCTGTATCAACAACATTCCCTGTTGGATATTTTTTCCCAATACGTTCATAAACATCAATACAATTGTCTCCTATTTCTGCAACTCTCATTTTCATTGTCCTCCTTTTTTACTTTTTTAATTCTTTCATTCATTGCATTTTTCTACAACTACATCATAGTCATGATTTAACATTTTTGTAATAATCTCTGCTACGGCATCTTGATTGTTGTTCTTCTCTGTTACAAAATCTGCTTCTTTTTTCACATCATCCACTGCATTTGCTACAGCTATTCCTACCGCTGCATGCTGCAACATGTCCAAATCATTATAGTAATTTCCAACAGTTATAATATCTTCTTTACAAATTTCAAGCATATCTGCAAGTAACTGTATTCCATTCCATTTTGACACACCCTTAGCCATAACATCAATGCAGTTCGGCTCCGAACTTACGTAGTATACCTCCGGAATACACTCATCAATATAAGCGGCCACATCGGTCATATCCTGTGTTGCCATAAATCCTTCCAAGCCATACTTCCAATCTGTTTCTTCAAGCGAATTAATTATTTCAGGAATTACACCGACATTCTTTGCATACTCTAGGGTTTCATCTGTCATCTTTGTAACTTGCCACGTCATACCATTATAAATTTGAAGCTGTATATTCTGCTCAAGACAATGTGTAATTAGCCTTTTACACACATGTGGAGGAATCAAATCATTATGAAGCACTTTTCTATCCTTACATCGTAGTATCTTTCCCCCAGTGTTAAGAATCTGATAATCCACAAGCCATTGTTCATCCTTTAATGACCCCATATCACTATCTCTTCTGCCACTTACAAATACAATTTTATGTCCCTCTTGCTGTGCTAGTTTAATTGCTTCTTTGCTTTTTTCCCCTAAACTAGAGTCGTCACGTACAGCAGTTCCGTCTATATCCATTGCTAGCAGTTTTCGTCTCATTTTCTTTTCCTTTATCTTGTTACAATGTTTCTCGATACTTGTAAACAACCTGCATAAATTCCTTTACACGGTTCACATCAACTCGATTTTCAAAGATACCTCCATACTTAAATGTGGTTCCTACAACAGCCGCATCTGCCGTTGTTAATTTTCTTTCAATAGTATCCACACGACATCCTGTATTACACAGCACAACTATTTCAGGATTAGCCTCCTTTACGCTTGCAATTAATGTATCATCTACATCTTGACCAGCTGCATTTGCTGAAATACACAATCCATCTGGTGCTGCTTTCGTAATTGTACTCTTAGCAATCTCTGCTAATGGACGAGTATCTAAATTCCGATCCGATTCTGGGTTAATAAAATATAACATTTTCAAATCTTCTAAAGGGAGTGCGGCTTTTCTTCTTAGTAAACTACTAAAATCATTATTATAAAGTCCACCATCACCCACATACACACCACAAAATGTTCCGCGAACAAATTGCGCTTTTACCGCAGCTGCAAGTTCTAAACATGCTCGCCCATCACTAATTGCGTCTACTCCATATGGTACCTTAATCTCAGATCGTAAATTCCCAATTACATATGCCATTGCCGCAGGAGTCACCATATCCATATTTCGCTGGTAGGGCAAACTAAATTCATTGCTAAAAATAATCCCATCTACACCACCATCTTGTAGTGCATGTAAGTCTTCACGTGCATGTTCTACCACCTTATCCATATCATTTTCCGACTTGTATAATGGATC
>OGZL01000094.1_pt1 | contig 53013 bp, 39 predicted proteins | sample 1576761 | NCBI WGS metagenome assembly OGZL01 (sample SAMEA3541595, study PRJEB24748) | human gut metagenome | biome: human gut; feature: human-associated habitat; material: faeces | place: China | collected 2012
ATCAGATGCTCGGCGAGGGACACGCGGTAATTCTCCAGAAAGACGACCTGCAGGCGTCCCCTGCACAGCGGATCGCTGTTGATCTGGTTCGCCAGCGAATTGATGAGGTGGATGATGCGCTTGGCGACCGCGTAGCCCGGCGCGGCCTTCGCGCCGAAGAGGAAGGTCCGCGGCTGCAGCTCCATGCTCGGATCGTCCTGCAATTTCTGGTACAGATAAATGATGTGCATGGCGTTGAGCAGCTGACGCTTGTACTCATGCAGGCGCTTGACCTGCACGTCAAAGATCGCATCTGTGTTGAGTGTATATTTTTGTTCCGTCACAATATACAGTATCTGGAGTGATTTTATAAGTATGTTTCCCATTTGGATTATATTTATTTTTATCTAATGTTTTGCTTGTTCCGAAATGATCTATTCTTATAGCACCGTTAACTACAAACATAGTAAAACTTGTAGAATCAGTTCCAGATTCTGTAGTTCTTGAACCAAAAATTGCACCAGTATTAGTACCAGTACCGGTATATGCGCATGTAATTTCTATAGTACTATTACCATTAACTGTGACTCCAGAAAAAACATACTGTTGTCCGGTAAAACTTATATAATCTATTTCTTTACTCATCGCCATACACCACCCACATATCACCAGGCTTACCATCAGTTGTCTTAGGTTCTTCAGTAGAGAATGTCACATTCCTTAACTGAGATTTCATAATATCTGACTGATAAGCAGTTACAGCTCCATTAACGACCGGTTTATTCTGTAATCCATTATAATCAGTTGTACCCGGATCACCTTTATCTCCATAAACACCTATAACTGTTGGAGTAGTGTACAGGTGTTCTTCATTTGTTAAGACAAATTCATGATAACACCACAAATATTTGTTTGTAGATGTCATAACCTGAGCAGAAGTCGCCCATCCAGTAGTTGATCTGGTCACTCCTTGCGATTTAGGACTTGCGAGATAATGAGGGATAACACTTGATATGCCGACTCCCTGATCACCTTTAGGTAATGTAAAATTCAATATAGCATCTGTATCAGTACCAGAATTAGTTACCGCAGCTGAGGAACCAGTTTTAGCAGTACCAATTTTAATAGTTGCATTCTTACCAACTCCAGCAAGACATTGTTCACCTTTATAAATTGCCATGTTATCGCCTCCTTTTATAAATCATTTCTTATAACAATAGTAATGGGAATATCTACAGTTGGTTTCTCGGTTGCTTTTATAGTAATTTGATTTGTAGTCTGTCCTCCGTCAGCTAACATAGCGTTCTGATATGCCTCTATTGCTTGAGATGATGCGTTAGAAGCATAATTAATTTCTACTATATTTGAAGTAGTCGCGCCAGATACAGGTAATACATATGTATACGGAGCAGAGGAACCAGTCCATTTACTAGCTGTGAGAGTAGTAGTAACAAGTGTACTTTTCTTCGCATATGTTTTTTCTGATTTAGTACTTGAAAACGCACTGTTGGCTGTTACAGATGAGTCGTTAATAACATTTGCAGAATCATATTCATCAATAACATTGTAATAGGTATTTGCGTTTAAAGTTCCAGCTTTCTTTTTTGCAAGATAATCAGCCTTTGTAATTTCAACAGGAACATTAAGTCCCATCTGAGATAAAGTAATATCAGCAGTACCATCGAATGAAGCACTACCAATCTTTCTTGCAGTAGCTAATTTTACAGCTGCGTTCGCATTTCCTCCAGCTGAAGATGAACCAGCATAATTATGTGTGTGTCCAGTAGCAGATTTTCCATTTAGAGCAGTTGTAATAGCATTTTGAGTCATGGTACCATCTGTAGCCGACCCAGTTTCGGTATAAAGCTTAGTTATTCCTAAGTAACTTGATGTACCTACAGAATATGTCGTATTTGTAGGGATTACCCATGCACCATCTGCACGAAGAAACTTTAATTGTTCTCCTATATTAGGTGCAGGAACAAGACCAGCACTTCCGGCGGAAGAAGAAGTAGCACCCTTCATGTTTCCATAAGTATGATCGGTAAATAATGCATCTGCAGGCACTGACTTGCCAAGTGTATATGAACAAGCTACTGGCTTACCACCTGAGAAATATACTGGCTGAGTTGATGATCCAGCATTAGAAGTAAGAGCAGCGGCAGATGATGCGCTACCTGCAGAAATAGCATATTTAACACTTTTTGTGGCATCAGCAGTATTGTCAACGTTGCCTAATCCGACTTCACTTTTAGTATGCGTATGTACTTTTGTAGCTTTTTCAGCTAATTTACTATTCATCTCAGTCTCGGTATAATAACGTTCATCATGATTATGAGATGCTGGTGGATAGCTGCTAGGCTTTCCAGTAACTCCAGACCATGGTACAGAAGTAGCTGTTCCGGCAGTATATACTGAATAACCAGCCTCAGAAGATAATTTGCTCTCATCAACAACATAATACATTTTTTCAGTCTTAGTTACTTTTACGGTATCACCAAGCTGAATATTAGCAGTAGTAAGTTTAAAACGTGCAGTATCATCTTCAACAATAACCAGACGTTCTAATGCTCCATGGGGAAGCCTTGCAATATCAATTGTTCCAAAGAGTTTACTTGCGTTAAGAGAAGTAATAGTTGAATCATTATGATTATGCGCAGAAGGAGTATAGGTAGAAGGTTTTCCTGTAATGTTACTCCATGCGACACTACTTGCAGTCGCAGCATTTCCTGTAACATTTACCGTCAGATTATTAGTAACAGGATTATATTTAAACTTATCGCTGTATGCTCGCTTTGTCTCTGTAGTAGAGTCAGAAAACCAAACATGTCTAGCTGCATCAGCAGTACCTTCTCCAGCGGATACATTTGTAGCTGTTCCTGCAGTAGTTGCACTATCAGCAGTAGTTGCATGTTTTACACTCTTATTTGCATCGGCAGTATTATCTACATTGCCAAGCCCTACCTGAGCTTTTGTATGAGTATGCCCGGCAGGAGAGTAAGCACTTGAATTTGTATATGCAGCAGATCCTAATCCATGAATAGGAACAGTAGTTTTATTACCATCTACAGTGAGTGTGATTTTCCCGTTTTCAGTACTTTCTGAGATAGATACTGATTTCACTGCTTTAGCCAATATTTCATATTTCTTGTTCGATGAGTCCCAACGATAAATGCTATTTGTTGCTGTATCTATGTAAATTGTATTTACATTACCTGTAGAAGGAAACAGCTTATTGGAAGCATATGGAAGTATTTCTTTTTGTTCTGTTATACTCTTTTTTAAATATGTAACTAATTCTGTTAACCCATTAAGATCAAGAAATTGTTGCTTCATTTTTATTCACATCCTTCCTATTTCCATAATTTACCTGCAGAAATTTCGATAATATTAATATATAATGTTATTGGAAAGGAGGTGAATTATGGCTAACTTTGAAATAAAAAGCTATATTAAATTATTATGTATTCGTCTGGATCACTTTGAAAGTTATGTAGTAGATGAAGTTAATACTACAGACGAAGAAACGATTAAAAAATTCATTGATACACATAAAAATAGAAAAGGAACAAAAATATTGCTTTTCGAAATGAACACAATGGATATGATAACTTTCGATGAAATCCAGAATATTATACATAATGCTCATGTATTTGATTACATGAGGCAACTCATATCAGATGGACATAAGTTATTATCCGTTGAAGATATGAAAAATGCTTCTATAGGTTCATTTATTAAATATATGTTAGAAGCAAAATAAAGTAATATTTTAGAGGGCAGAAATGCCCTCTTTTTCTTTTACGCAGTAAATAAACCTTTGATAGACGCACTTGGAATTGCTTCATATCCATCTCCAACAAGCCCCTTAAGAGCGGTGATATCAGATGTGTTCTTAGCAATTTTCGGTTTTTCAGCAGCAAGGTCTTTTTCAAGAGCAGTAATCTTACCTTCGGCAGTAGTTACTCTTGTTGTTATAGCTGCGATATTATCGGCGTTTGTTTTATCAGCAGCTTCTAATGTAGGAATCTTTTTCTCAAGAACATCAATTCTTCCTACAGCGGCTGCCAGATCTTCAGCTTTTGCATACTGAGAAAGATCAGAATCAGCAAGAGCTTTAGATACGTATTCTGCAATATAACCTACGATATCTTTAGATGTAGCAGATTCTGGAAGAGTACCGATAAGAGTTTTCAGCTTTGTGATATCCTCTTTATTTGTTTTGATCTGAGAATTCATTGTAGCAGCATCAGATGCATGGCTAGAAATCCAATCAGAAATCTCTTTCAGTGTATCGTATGCTTCTGGAGCACCGTTAACAATCTGAGCAACTGCATCAGCAACAGCTTTCTTTACTGATCCGTCACCAGTGCCATTCAGTGTCCCAATAGCTGCTGTATTAGCTGCAACGCTTGCTTTTAATGCAGAATCATCATATTTACCAGCAGTAACTGCTTCTTTGATATAATTAACTACATCTTTAGCTTTTGCATCAGCAGGAATAGTACCAACATAAGACATTACTTCTGTTTTTGCTGTATTAGCAGCTCCGGCTGCATCGAAATCTGTAGCTGCCTTTCCAGAATCTACCAGATTACCATTAGCATCAAGACCTGCAAGATGTCCGGAAATAGCACCTTTTACTTTATCTGCCTTACCTGTTGGCTGAGGAATAGTAATAGTGAATGCTGCTTCATCAATAGTTACTGGAGCAGTTTTTGTGTAGAAATAAAGTGTGTATCCGTCTTCTGACTGAGATACTGTTTTAATTGAGTTTTTGACAGCCTCACTGATTTTAGAGTCGATCTGTACGTTATGCAGATTTAAAAACTCCTGAAGATTAGAAAGTGTAGCGAACTGTAATTTTGCCATAATTAGTTTCCTCCTTGAAATATATTTGTTAAATCTTCGGAATCAATACTTCCGAGTTTTCGATCTAAAGCAGCGTCAATATGTTCATCTAAAACATCCAGAACAGTTTCTTCAATGATATTTGAAACATATTCTTTTACAGAATCAGCACTTGCAAAATTCTGTTCATTAATCCAGCTTTCAGTGACATAACGATCAGTCGTATATTCACCATCTTGCTGAATGAAATACAATGTAATTGATTTTCCTTGCATTTTTGTGATTGTTGTGCTGGAAGTATCAGCATCATGAGATACAAGATACAGAACATCGTCTGCAGAAGATTGAACAGTAGTATTGTTTCCACCAATGATACATTGGCCTTTTACTTTATAAATACCATCATCGAGTGATGATATCTTCACAGGAACAGTAAGTGTACCTATAAGATTTACAATAGGTACGTCGGATAATTTGTTATAAGATAAGCTGTTGATATAATCTACAACAGTGGACTTATCTTCAAGATTACCGATTATATTATCTAAAAGAGTAGAAAGTTCAGAAGACTTGACATAATTATCCAATCCGATTGTTTTCTTGACCTCTTCAATAATATGACCTTTATCTTCATCAGTCATAGATATGTCATAAGAGAAAAGCAGTTTATCTCCAGAGAAAAACATAAGATTTGATCCGATGCATTTTACATCTGTAATCTGTTTATCACCTCTGACATATTCTAATGTGTTGTCGATGGTCACCCACGCTATACTCTTACTGTCTTGGATGTAACAAAGTCCTGGGTATTTTAGCACCCCTCTTTGTAAAGCCTTTTCTGCAATTTGCTTAGTTGATGCAGAATACCAGGTTGGAATTAACGCCATGCTGTGATCACCTCTTCAATTTGTCATATTCATATTTTGAAATTTCTTTTATTGCATAGATGTTATTATCAGGTGGAAAATTATAGAGACCTTCAATGTGCCATCCATATTTTCCGTCTGAACTTAAAATAGCCTGTGCTTCTGTGATATCACATAGAAGCAACAGACTATGTTTTTCCTGATATTTGATATACAGGATATGATTAAGGACATCTACGACTTCATCATTTTTGATTACTTTATAATACATGTGATATCCTCCTTATAAGAGGGGAATGGTTACCCCTCACTTGAAATTGAGAACATAAGTAAGATTCCAGAATTCTGTCCTGGATAAGAGAACCCATATGTTCCACCGGCTTCATTGACTGTATACAGCCAGTTTGCAACTGTAGCATTTGGAGATCTGGTCCAGTAAGATTTATACTCCGTAGGAGTAGAAGAGTTTGCTTTCTTTCTGGTATCATCATCTGTGAAATAAGCAATAGGAGCATTTGTTTCAGAAATATATGGTTCAGAAGTAGCAATAGGATCAACTTCGTACAGAGATGGAACATAGAATCTGCAATTAGATACAGAAGTGTCATTAGATTTATTACCAATAGAAGAGTATACTTTTACAGGTTTGATCAGAGCTTTCCATAAAGGAGAGATTGCCTTAACCATACGAGTATTCAACCATGTATTTAATGTAGAATCAGCCCATCCACCTGCATTTGTGCTCTTATTATTATAAGGTTTTTCTGTACCAAGGAGATTAGAAGCAACAAATGTAATGTTAGCTCTCTTTGAAGCAACGTCAGACAGATAATATCCTTTAAACTTAGCCACTTCCATAGGGATTACTTCGTGGATCCATGCAGCAATATCCATACATTGTTCTTCACCAAGATCTGCGTACCATACTTTAGCCCAATGTATAGTGCCTTTTGCAAAGTTTTCATATGCTCCGTCGTCAGCTTTAGAACATCCAAATACGAGAGTGGAACTATGCTCTGGAATCCTGATCGCATTCAGAGTAGTAGAAGATACTTCTTTCCCAGTCATGTTTGAATTGTACACATAAAGCTTCTGACTTCCAGCTTCATGACGGAATACAATAATCTCTCGGTTTGTTCCAGCAGATGGAGTTATACTATCAGTATTCCATGAGAAACGAGGTTCCTGAGAATACCAAAGTCTGAATCCATTTGAACCATCACCTTGAAAACACTGAGCAAGAGTGGAGTTTACACTATTTCCTGAATCAAATTCAAAGTCAATAGCAATTGTAAAGTCTCTGTCTTTTTCCATGATCTTTAATCCGGTGTCAATATAGTTTGTTCCATCAAATTTAGTCGCAGCTGAAATAACTTCATGCTCTTCAATGTCGCCATAGCTATAATCAACACCAAGTTTGAAATCTAATGTATCTTTTAATGATAATGATTTTGCTTCAAGTCCCATTTTCATAAGAGTATAAAGTTCAACCTGCGTCATATTGGCCAGATCCTTACCATCAAAGTATCCATCTACGTATTCGCAGGTTTCATATACTGCATTGATCGTTTTATTTCCATCGACAAATCCTGACTTATCCCATCCTTTAAACAGATTGTATTTATAAGCAGATTCCTCAGCAGTATATACAGGAGTGTCACCTGTATATTTTACATAAGAACCATACTGGGCAGTAGATTCTTGAAGAGATAATCCTTTAGAAACATATTTTACAGTATATTCACGGATTTTACTGTCATATACAGCAGTAATAGTTCTGTCAGCAAAGATTCCTGTCATTGAATCTTTCCATCCTTTGAAGGTATAATCAAGCTTAATTGTGCTTTTCTTTGTAGGAACAGGAATCGGATTAACTTCTCTTGTAGTAGGATCAACAGCGTTTCCACCTTTATCTACGTACTGGATATCAAGGACAGTATTACTTTCATCATCATTTATAAATGTAACTTTGAACTGAGTAATGATTGAATCGTAAGTAAGAACAAGGTCTGTCCAGATACCAGGTTCATCTTCAGAACCAACAAATTCTTTATATTCCTGCTGTCTGACTACAGGTACATGTACGGTTCCAGTAAGAACAGACTGCTCTGTAGTAGCTCCATTATCATCAATACCAGTAAGTTTTGCTAATTTCAGAAGAAGCGTAGTATCATCGAGATTCCATGAGATACCAGTAATTGTTACGGTACGAAGAGTATTAATAGCAGCATTTAAGATAGCAAGAGCATCTACGATAGAGTTCTGACATACAAATGTCTGTAAATTATCGTATCCTGCAACCTTAAGATCAGTTAAGTCTTTGAGGTTCTTGAGTGTAAGAGTGTTGATAGAAGATGGGAGAGAAGCATGAGCAATCTTACCATGATTAGCAAATAATACAGATGTTACAATTGTTCCATCAGCATAAAGATTCATAAGATTTTCACATGCAGACAGGTTAACAGATCCTGTAAGATTTGGACAATTACGAATATCCAAAGTCTCAAGAAGAGTATTATTACCCATATTAAGAGATGTCATAAAAGTATTCTGATATCCAGCTGTATTATTACCAATGATAAGAGTTTTCAGCTTGGAAGCCTTTGAGAAATCATTATCATGAATATAACAAGCAGAAAGGTCATTTAATGCCTCGATTCTTGATGCAGCATAGATAAGAATAGCTGTATCATCCATGTTTGTTAGATTAGTAGTAATTTCATATTCTTGTCCGGCTTTTGCACGTACCTGAGTGGTTTCTGGAGAGTTACCATAAAGTACAGAAATATACATGTCAGAATAAGGAATAATTCTCAGTGTGTAATCTGGCTTGACTACAACTTTCTTAGGTGTATTACATCTGAACATAATCTGATCAGACTTTACATCTGTATGTAAGAATTTCGTTCCCATATAAATATGTTGGTCACGTTCCCATTGTCTGAGATGATATTTTCCACGTCCATTCATCATCTCATTAAGGAATCTTACTGTTCCAGCACGATATGTTCTCAGATATAATCTTTCATAGTGGATTCTCCAAAGTTCTTCTGGGAACTGGTTCTGCCAAGCCTCATACTCATTAATTAAATGAGAATCAGACCAACAGTTAGAATCTACAGACTGATACATGTTTCTTAATTCTTGTGTAAATACATCACGTATTCTGCACCACAATACAGATTCAGCAGCATTGAAAACATAACCAGATGAAGGATTTCCTTCTTCTTTATAGTCAGTATCTTCCTTACCATATGGGAATGACAGCTCACCTGAATTATTAATACCAAGCTGAGTGTCCATATCATATGCCCATAGATCAAATCTATAACCATTATGCAGAGCAGCCGCATCATCATCTATAGTATAATATTTAGCTTTATCACCCATAGTTGTAGCTTCTTCCTGAGTGATATAATGTTTTGCCCAATGTGGGAAAACATTCTTGGCTCTATTGTCAATCATACTATATCTGAGTGTAACTAAATAGAAATAGAGCATTGCATCCTGAATACACCAATCTTTCAAGCCATCTTTAAATTCTTTATCACTAGACGTAATTACAAACTCATAGAAGTCTCTCCAAATCTGTTTGTTATCTGTACGTATTTTCTTTTTTGCTTCATCAGAAGTAAGAGCAGAACCATCCTTAGAATCGCCGCAACAATCATATCTGAATTCAAATGATCCATCCCAGTTATTATACAGAGCATCATATGCTGTATTACCAGTTTTCCATTCAGCTTTACTGATAGGATATTTCATAGTTCCATCTTGGTTTGTTATACCGGTCTGGAATGCAGAGTTTGGAAGAGTATTGTCACTGATTTCAATACAGAATTCTTTCATATCCTCTGGATCATAAGCTCTTGTAATATCAGTCTTCTTTGAATCTCCCATATTACCGAGAGAGTAGAAGTGCCAGTCTGTATCCTGAAATTCTCTATGAGTAGTAATATCAGGATCAGATTCTTTAATAAAGATTACACAGTTGACAAATTCCATAGAGTTTTTAATTTTAGGATCTCTACGTACCGCAGGACTTTCATATGGTAAAAAGTCGTTGAATCTCTTCTGTCCTAATGCATTAGTTGACATGTTGGAAGATGCTACATTTACTTTAAAGTTCCACCAATTGTTTGGAATAGAGTTTCTTGTAAGACTAATTTTACCTGTACCGTCATCATATCTTGTACCATCGCCAAGAACCAACTCTGTCTTATAGTTAGGATCAAGAGGAATCTTACTATTGATCTGATGTACACCATCCGCACAACAAATCACATCAATATTTCTGGCAGCAAAACCATATTCATTACTTGTAGTTCCCTGTCCGGCGTGGAAACAGTTAATAAATTTCCAGTTATCTAATTTAGGATCCCCATTCTTATAAATACATTCCATAGAAGTATTTTTAACAAAATCCTTCTTATCATTTGTAAAGTGAGGGGCTTCAATTTTTATAATTCTTAAATTCGGGCAAGCATTAGCTACAGAATCTGGAGTAAGAGCATTATTGTCATTGTAGATCTGGTTTCTATTATATCTTGCAATCATTTCATCTGAATCTCTAGCATCTGCAATAAAGTTAGCAAGAATGTCAGAATCTGTGAGAGAAGCAGAATAAGCTTTCATTCTATAAATCAACACATCACAATCCGGAGAACCAATAGAAATTGGGGTAGGAGAATACTGGTGTAGTCTATGAGAATTATCATAAATAAGAGGTCTTCCTCCAACTCCGTCTTCATAAGTCATAATGATAGAAGTTGCAGATGTGTCTTTTGTATCAATTGTATTGATATTATATTCAAATTCAATAATATCCTCTTCGCTATATGGAAAATATAAGCTGTCAGTAGAAGTGTTCACGTATGCTTCGTGAACATCCATTTTAATACCTACGTCAGAGCCTTCAGTACCATCAATACATGATAAGAAAGTAGCAGAAGCATTACGAACATTCTGAGTCTTAAATACAAATTTGAATTCAGAACCAGTTTGTTTCGGGTCTTTTCCGAAGAGATTATAATTAATCTGAGCAGTTGTTCCAGCTTTTACACAGAAATACTGGTTTCCAGAAGCATCAATCTGGTATCCACCATTATCCCAGTCAAAGTTATCTGATACTGAAAGAGTAATAGCAGAGTTATTTTTATCGGTCCAGAGTCTGTCGGTATCTCCATTGGATTTTCCAACAGGGTTAAAATCAAATGCTAAGTTGGCTGTGATTGGTTCAACATCAATATCAAGTTTAGTGATATTAATTGATAAAATCTTAGTCACTTTACGACATGAGATGGTCAGGTTATGTTTTCCTTCAGTGGATGACTTATAACTCCAGATTTGAGCAGAACGATTTACAGAAAGAGTGCTCTGTACTTTACCATCAATTGATAGTTTTACAGAGGCTGGATTGTGATCAGGATCATATACAACATATTTAATACTTGTTGCCTGATACTGTTGTGCTGTAAATTCCTGTTGAGCACATCCAATAATAGGAGTTCTATTTGTAGGATCAACACAAATAATATCCTTACAAATAGTATTTGAGGTTATTTCTTTATTGTTAATTGTCGCAGTCATATATACTTTGAGTAAATGGCTGCCATGTTCCTGTTTAGGAATATTATAAGACATAATTCTGCCGGAGGACTGAGTTTCAACAGTGCCTAAGTCTTTACCATCAAGAATAAAATGAAGAGTCTTATTAACGTTTCCATAAGGTGTATACCTAAATACTACATCTGTATTTGTATATAACAAAGTATCATCAAATGTGCTTTCAAGTTTGAATTCTACAATAGTAACAGTCCATGTCTTAGTGGCAAGTGTCCCAAAACTGTCGGTAATAGTTAATCTAATAGTATTTGCACCGACATTAAGATATTCAGTGATATCAAAACTATTGTTTCCTTGCGCAGCCGTATTCGTAGCTACAATAGTATTACCAACTTTCCACACAGCAGTACCGGCTCCAGTTGTATCACCAGTATTATCTACAGATGAAAAACTATATTCAATAATTGCTTTTGAACCAAGTAAGAAAATAGCATCTGCATTTGTGATTCTTTCAATAGTAATAGTAGTAGTATCTGAGGAAGATCCTCCACCACCTTCAATTTTAAAGCTTTTCTGGATCTCTCCATCCTTTAAAAATGTAAAAATACTATTTTCGTATGTAACATCGTACTCTGCAGCCGCAGGATTTTTTTTGATTTCTTCAATGGCTGCTTTAACATCTGTAATATCTGTATTAATTCCTTCAAACTGAGTATCATAAGAAGTCATATTTTGTTTCAAGATATCTACAGCATTTTTGGCCTCATCAGATTTTGTAGTAGCACTTTCTACTTTCTTCTCAATGTTTGAAATAGTAGTTTTTATCTCTGAGACAGCAGTAGTATTGGCATTTACATTCTTTTCGATTTCAGTTTTAGCTGTTTCAAGTGGACCAATTCGATTAGAGATTACTGTATCTTTCTCGTCCATTTCTGCTTCAAGTTCCTGCTTCAATGCAGCTCTCCACTCAGCAGATGGCTCAATAGAACTAAGTTCTACAGTCTGAATAATAGTTTCTCCATCTTTAAATACTAATGAACCTTTTCCATTGACAACAGAATACTCAACTATGAGGTTTGCAAGACTGTTAATAGTAATAGGTTCTCCAATAGGTTCCGTTCCATCTTTAAACACTAAATTTCCAGTTGTGTTGTCATATTCAACTTTTAAGTTCTTCAAACTGTCAATACCAGAAATAGCAGTGTTTAATTCTTTGACTTTTGTATCAACTTCTGTTTTTGTATAATATGCTTTCAGAGATTCAGTTACTGTTCCATTAAGATCATTCATAACAGATGTTTTTACATCTGCTTTTATATCATCTACATTAATAGAAGCAGCAGAAGCTTTTGCTTCATCTGCGTATTGTTTTGCTTCGGCTACATGACCAAGAATCATATTTACAAAACTTGTATACCAATCTTCAGAAGGTTCAATGATTCCGTCATAATTTAATCCTTCCAGAACAGTAAACTTACCATTCGGTCTGGTTCTCCAAATATAATTGTTTCCTTTTTCATTTACGCCAGTAGCCATAATTTCAAAAATTATATCTCCGGCATTTGCTGTAACAGCGGCATCAATCAGCCAACCAAATCGAATATAAGTATTGTTGGAAGCTACATTGATAACTGTTGCTACTTTACCTTTTTTCTCAGCTACAGATTCATATCTTATCTGGATGAGCATATCCATAAGATCCATACCATCCCAATATCTTTGAATCCTAAATGGCATATACTGGCTGTTTTCTTCCTGCATAATATTAATCTGTGTAGCATCAACGGCAATATTTTTTAAGTTATCCACTGTTGAATATGCATTGTCTTGATATTTGGTATATACTTCATAACGACCATCAGTACATAATGTATATTCCTCAGTATCTACGGCTAACTCAGCACTCAAAGTCATTGCCGAATTAGCCGCAGCAGCAATTTTAGAATCTTTAAATGACATATCATGACTCCTTTACTTTAATAATTTATCCAGATCGACAACCTGATCAAGATGAACAACTCCATCCTGTGTGCCATCAGGATCTTTACCTGTCATATCTTCGGCTACCATAGCAGAAAGATCTTTTACAACGATACCATTTCCAGTATCTTCACCATTTCTGTCTGTTAAAGTGATTTTTCTGTCTTCTGTATTAAGACGAATATCTTTCACCATACCTTCATAAGTTGCTTTATTCTGAGCATTGAGATCTTTAATCATTCCTTCCATAGCAAGGAGTCTCTGATCAATTTCAGTAAACAATTCAGAAGGTTCATATTTATCAAATTGTACAAGTGGAGTAATATGAATAACACCTGATGTGGTTTTTCGAATATAAGAAGTGTACGTTCCATCTTCATTAGCAACAAGTTTTAAGAACGTGAAAGATACTTCGATATCCCCGGCTTCAGCAGTAAGTGCTGCATCGACAGGAATTAAATACTGAATATAATTCTGTTCATATTCAAGATTATTTATAATAAGTTGTGTCATTTTAATTTTGTCTGACACCGGGAGCTTATACTTCATATAAACAGTTGTATCTGACATATCAATCTGTTCCCGATACATTTTACTTGTTACAATCTGAATCTTATCTACATAATTACTTCTTTCCACAATTGATTCTTTGACTGTTGTTACAACAGTATTTTCATCTGTAATTTTTAGTGTATACATAACTGCCTCCTTCCTTATTTAGTCTGAGTTTTTTCTAAAGCTTCAATTCTAGTCTGTAGTGACTTAATAGTTTCCTGCAGTGTTGTGACTGATGAATTCGCATTATCAGCACTTTTCTTGATCTCAGCAGTATTCTGAGTCAAAGTAGTAATATTGTTCTGTATTGTTTCGATATTATTGGTCATGCTAAGTAATGATGTATTGATCTGTTCAATTGAAGTGTTAGAAGAAGAATCTGCAGACTGCAGATCAGAGATAGACTTCTGTACGGCAGTCATAGATTCTTTTAATTTATCCACATCAGCTCCCAGCTGAGTAAGTTTTCTTCCAACAACAAGGGCATCAGCGAATGCACCCTGTTTAGATAATGTCATATCTGATTCAGGGAGATTAGCCAGATAATTGTAATCATACTTAACAACACCAACAGAGGTTTGAATTCCCTGAATATATGTTGCCATTATTACTCACCTTTTTCTACAAATTCATATAGTACTGTCATATCAAGCATAGACAGTTTGTCTTCATTAGATTTAAGCATTTTCTTGAGAGATTCCTCTGGAATCATCTCAACATCAAGTTCACATGTTTTATCATAAATTTTCTGCAGACTTTCTTGGATTTCAGGGATGATTTTATCTTTTATGTCATCATTAAGAACACGATTTCCTGTTTCATTACCGTTTTCGTCAACAATAGGATGTGAGTTTTCCTCTGTAAAATAAGAATCAACTAACTCCTGCTCGACCTCTGAGATTTTATCTACCTGCGCCTTAAGAGCCTTTAGATTCATTGTATTCGCCCAGAATACATCAACATCTCCTGCGATTAAATCCGCACGACTCTTCATAGAATTTAATGTTTTATACATTGCCATAATGTCTGCATTTACAATAACTTTTTTCATAATCCTTGTACTCCTTTTATATTAATATGTAACTTTATTTTCTCTGACGAGTTCTTCAATAGCATCATTTAGATATGCTTCAAAGTCAGAATATAATGTTTCGATAGCCGCTTTAGAATCTTCTGTAATCAACGCCTTAGCTTTATCAATAGCCATCTGTTTAGCAGTTTTCTGAGCTTCTGCGTCAAACTTACCTTCCTTTTTCAAAGCATCTACATAAGTCTGATTAACTGTGAGCACTGCTTTACTAATAGCATCAGTAGCAGCGTCTATATATTTTACGAGCTGATCATTCTCCAAGTTCTTTTCCTGTTCTTTAATCTTTACTTTTAGGAAGAGGATTCCATAAGTAATAAGAAGTGGAAGAATACCAGTAATGATCAGATATAATACGTCCTGAATACCCTGTTTAATATTCATAATTTCCTCCTAACCGACAGCTTCATCATTTTCTGAAGATGACTGTCTAAGTTGTTCCATTGCAGAATCATAAGTAATGCCTCCTGTGCAGTTTTCTGCACGAGCCTTTGCATAATAAGCCCAAACTGTAGGGACGAGTGTTGCTGGAATAGCAATGAGAGCGTAGAGAGCAGATAAATCTCCATAGGTCATGATTGCTTTTTCTACAAAATGAATAATCTGTAGATTAAGTAAAAGTACAGCAACAAGTATCAATTTACTTGTAGAGACTCTTGGAATATTGAATCTCTTAACCTTTGCTGCCTTCAGATTTCGTTTCATTTCAATCTGCCGATTTTGGGCTTTAATTTTCTTTAATTCAAGTTCATATTCTCGACTGGTCAAATATTTCACCTTCTTTACATAATAAAAGACCACGATTGCTCATGGCCTCTTATTTATTCAGGAATAATTCCATATACGTATGTTTCAAACTCTGTAAAGTCTTTCAGAACTGATTCTTTATTAGCTTTGAATGCTTCACCATCTTGAATGGATTTGTTAATAGAAACGTCACCATTCTTACTTACAGATGCGTTTGCATAAGCGACATTCTTTTGATTTTCTGCTTCCCCAACATAAATATTTGCACTTACATTAGTTGTTGTATTAATTTTAATCATGCTAATTCCTCCAATTTTTGTTTTATGATTGCAATTTCTCCTTGCAATGAGAGAATAGTGTTTTTAAGTTTTTGATTTTCTTGAGATAATTCTTGAATAGCTTTTACTTCATAACCTTGAAGATACAAGGAATCCACAGATTTAATATTCATAGATCCATCTTCTTCATATCCTCCACCAAATGTAAAATGTTGATCAAGAGTTTCTAATTCATCTGCTATGAATCCAATATCTTGATGTTCTCCACTTCGTATCCAATCAAATTGACGAATTTTTATAGAATTAATAATATCTAAAGCTTTTCTATTTGAATTTGAAATATTTGTTTTTAATCTAATATCCGAATAATTTGATTTGAATCCATGTGTTTCCCACGATGATGAAGAACCCCATCTACCATTGACTTTTAATACATAATTGCTACTTTCATAATATGTTCCGATCCATGCAGTATAGGTATTGCTGCCCGCTGTTCCAGATGTAACAATAGGTCTAGTTGTGCCATCCGATGCAATAGCGTGTGAAGGAATGGAGCTTCCACCAGAACTTGTTGGTAATTGTACGGAGCTTAATTGAGTACCATTATTGTTATATAAGTATAAATATCCATTAGAAACATCTATTGTACTTCCAAATGCCCTTTTAACCCAACTTGTAGTAGCATAACTACTCATATCATGTGAATGGTTAGAAGTTGCAGCTCCAATACTACTTGCCGTTATGTTCACAGAGACATCTGATGCCCCTTTCCACGAACTAATTTTCGGTGTTCCATTTAGTTTAATAGTCAATCCACCAGTGATAGAAGAATCACTACCAGATGGAGTAATATAATTATCTATATCACTTGCATCTCCACTACCTTTGTAAACTTTAATGTTTTTAAAATATCCGCATTCAAAAGGATAAGCAGTTAATTTATTAGAATAATAAGCCGCACCAAGATACATAGTCCCGCCACGAGTCAGAGAAATATTATCCGCATTATTATATGACACATCATATGGAATCAACCCCGTATTTGAACCAGAACCTGCAATAGCAATAGCTTTTTTACCATTTCCATCATAAATCATGGTATGGTTGTGACCAAATCCTTTATACCCTAACGTAGTACTCCAATTAATGTCAGAATTTGAATGGGAATGTGATCGTGCAGCGATCCCTAAATTAGATAATGTATTATTTCCGCTTGCCAATTCAACATTATTAATTTTAGGTTTATTTGTAAGTCCATTATAATTAGTTGTGCCGCCTTCACCTAAATTAGCCAGTGAAGTATAAGTTTTTTTATCACCAGTAAGATAAATAGCATCTACATAAATACATGCATATGGATTAGCTGTTGCTCCAATGCTTATCTGAGAAGTAGTATCTTTAGTTTTACTTACTGTAATATTACCATATGCATCGGTTTCAGTTGATAACAAATATGGTAATAAACTAATAGATAACATTCCTGTAGTCGTACTTTCCATACCTACTGCAAAGTTACCGTTTTTATAAGGAAGAATAGTGTGATGATGATTATAACCATTAAAGTCAAATGTGTCTGTTGGTTTCCACATAATTGATTTATATGGCACTCCTTTATACTGTCCGAATGAATCAGTAATATTAAGTTTATTAACATTTAACCATCCATTTGTATTAATATCATCTGCAATTAATGTTAGAACTCTTGCGCCTTGTTCTTTTATCAGAAGCATTCCATGCATTTTTGAAGAGTCTAAAGATGAATCTATCAACCCAAATCCAATTTGAGTTGTATTAGTTCCCCAGTCAAATGCAGTAATTACTTGTACTGAATCAGTTGGTTCACCAGTTCCAACATCGTTATAATAAATAGAATATGATTGCTTTGCAGTAATAGATGTAGCAATAACACTACCTGTAAAACTTCCAGTTGCACCAGAAAGTTCTCCTTTAAAACTACCTCTTGCAGCTTTTAATTCTCCAGAAAAGCTACCTGTTGCTGCAACTAATTCACCAGAAAAACTTCCGGTAGCAGCTGATAGTTTACCACCAAAAGTTGCATTCCCTTGATTATCTATATTTAACTGATTGCCAAGTTTTAAACCATCTGGATTCAAACTTATGGATCCATCTCTGTTACTTAATGAATTTGCAGATATATTCCAACCGCCAATAGTTCCTCCATCAGCGTAAATAGTTCCTGAAAATGTACCAGAGTTAGCATAAAGCTTACCATTTGAATCAACTCTGAAGTTTCCACTACCAAGAGCAATTCCGTCTGTACCAATATATACATTTTTATCTTTTGATACTGATGTTGGTTGTTCAGGCAAGCTATCCATGCCAGAATACAATTTCCCAGCTTCAATAGTAAAACCACCAATACCACCAATATAACCTTTATTAGCAGTGATGCTACCTTCAAATTCACCATTGCCTTTAAAATAAGCATTTCCTTTATCATCAATAGCGAAGTTCTTTGCTGTCATAGCACCAGTTTCCATATTAACCTGGAGTCCAGATTGTGCATAAATTCCGTCAACCGCAGAGGGTCCCTGATAATTCTTAGATTGCAACAACTGAGCAGCAATTAACATAGCATTTACTGTGTTAGTTTCAATAATACCACCGTCGATTTTAGTTTTACCTGGTCCAGTGTGTGTATTCATTGCAGTGATAATACCATTAATGTCAATGGTGCTGGCATCAATGCTAATATGGTCAGAAATCATCTGAATAAATTTATCAGTAACTGTGAACTCAGACTCTTTGTCACCAGTTACCATAAAACTGATTTTATCTGCATTCTGAGTAATAGAAGAGGTGTTTGCTTTAATTTTTTCTTGAGCTTCAGAAAGATCTGTTTGCATACTGCTTACAGTAGATGTAATCCCAGAAACATTTTGTTTGATATCAGAAAAATCTGTTCGGATAGATTCTTGATCTTTAAGATATTGAGTATTACTAACCTTAGTTTCGATTTGTCCAGTCAGAGTATCTGTAACATTCTTAATCTGTTTTGTGTAGTCATCGGTAATAGTCGTCTTTTCTATTCCCCACCATTGATTTCCTTTACCATCATAAATATTAGTGATATCAATACCACCTTGTTCATTTGGTTCTATGATTTGGAATCCAAGTTTGTCTTTGGTAATGGTGGCGTTATTAATCATGTCTCCAAGAATTGTATTATCTGGAATACCTGTCTGGGTAATACCATTTTCATCAAATAAAGCGGCTCTGTCTCCATTTTTAACAATAAAGTTGAAATCCCCTTTACCGTCCATACCAATCTGCACACGAACATTTCCTTTGGAATCATAAAACTGTTGGGTACTTTCTTGAAATGCAATAGTAGGTTTATTGTCTTTAGAGATAAGTACAATTTGATTTGCAAGAGCATTTTGAGCCATTAAATCTCCAACTGCAATTTTCTTTGCGATGAGATTAGTAATAACAGCCTGATCAATTTCTGCATTTTCTACAGTAAGATGAATTGTATGTAATTCTCCAACTCCTGCATGACCTGCAAGAAGATTTTTTACATTAATCATATCAGCATTAATCTGATTAGATTCTATAATCTTAGCTGACAGCTTTTCAATATTTGCCTGTTCCGCTTCGAGAATACGAGTTGTGATCTTATCTGCGGAAATAAGTTTTACATCGAGATATTTCATGAAAGCAGTATCAACAGTAAGCTTATCAAATACACCTTCTTTTGCTTTCACGAGTTCTGCAATAATTGTATCAGCGGTAATGGTTCCGCCAGATCCGGTTCCTCCAGTGACAGTTCCACCTAACATTGAATTGAATAGAGGATTTGAAAAGATTTGTTTAATAGCTTCTGATGTGATGACATAATCAGAAGTAGAAGATTTGTTGACTGAGTTGACACGACCACCATTACGGTTGGAAGTATTAAGAGCATCGTTTAAAAGAGTATTATAATCATTCCTTTTAGCTTTGTACTGAATCATATTGCTAAAAGTAACTTCCATAGATTCATCTAAATCACAAGGATTATATGTGATTTCAATTACTCTTAGTTTAATATAATTAGTATCAGTGATTCCTACACGTACAAAATCATTTACCGCAAGCTGTTCATGGTACTCCTTAAATTCTGGAAGAGCGTATACATTCTCTACATCATCAGTATATGTATATTGTGGATGTGATTCCACATACAATTCTTCCAATGCATCGTCATAAAGAACTTTAGACTTATCTACGGCATCAGCAGTACTGTCAAGAGTAGTAACAATAATATTTTCATTTGTATAAGTGGATTGGCTATATAAACTCTTAATAATATATGTTTCTTTATCAGTAAAAGCTGAGTATTTGTTCTGTACTTTACCAAAATTTTCAAGTAATACATCTTTTGCAATCTGGTTTCGTTTCTCTTGAATTTCAGGTTTCTTAGCCTTATCATATTCAGCCTGGCGTTCTTTTAAAGCAGCCTCAGCCTGATCTTTTAAATTCAGATAATCCAGATATTTTTGATGCATCTGAGTAAAATATGCTTCTTCATATCCAGAAAGAGGATTATAACCATCTGCATAACCACTCTTTTTTAATTCTTTAATACAGCTATCGTAAGTTGAAATCTTTACTTTTAATTCTGAGATTCCATATAACTTCCAATCAGTTTCATAAGCTTTTATAATATTTTCAGATTGCGTGAAATACCCAAACTGGCTAGGTGAATCGCCCATCTCTAATTGCATACCGCATATAGTGAAATCATTAGTTCCAGTGAATGCTACATCAATTAAACGAGAAGAAAGATTAAAAGAAGTATAAACTCTTGTCCAAGAAGATGTAATGTTATAAGCAACATTCTTTCTATCTTCTCCAGTGTTATTATAACCAAGATAAAATGTACCGGATCCTTTTACAAAACAACTAAGAGTATATCTCTGAGATGGTTCAATACTAATATTGTGTTGATAGATACCACCATCTGTACCGGTTACTTTAACTCCACGAGTAATTCCGTATGCAGGTGCGTCATTAATTTGTACTGTTTGGAACGAAGAAGTTCCAGGGTTTACCATGTACCAATCTTGGCCCAACACAATCGGATTTACACATGAAATAATATTTCCTTTACCGAATCCTTCTACGGTTTCGTCTTGAGCTTGTAATGCAGCTACAATAGATGGAAGAGTGTAGTTCATAATTGATTCATATAAAGGCCAATCATGTGACTTTTTTAAAGCTTCTAAATCAAAATTCTTTTCATCGTCAACATATAGAGCTTCTAAACCCTTAATGATTGCCATGTTAGCATTATATGCATCTTTTAAATCTTCAACTTTTTTCCCGAACCAATTTGTTTGAGCAGTATCAATTGGGACTCTATTCATTAATTCAGTAAGAACTTCCAGATTTTTATTATATTCTTTGGATAAATTAATAAACTCTTCTCTGCGGGACTCCCGGTAGCTTTGCCATGCATTATATTTTTCTTGTAGTGAAGTGTCCATGTAAGGCTCACATACAAAATAGGAAAGATCAGTAATTACAGAATCACCAAAATTGACTGCATCAATATTATAATCATCTAAGCCTTCAACATAAAATTGTGTAACTAAATTTTCATCCCTAGAAATAGTTATACTATTCTGAATGTTTCTAAAACCTAAAACTACATTTGTATCTTTACCTAAGCTGTCAGGCCTATAAACATTTATGGTCATATTTACAGTATCAAACTCAAACACACATTTATAGGCTTGTGCGGCCTCTTGTGTTAAGAAAGCATATACATTTTGATCGTCTACTTCAAAGTTACATATATTATTAGGGAGTAATTTTCCGTCGTCATCAGGAGTAATATTATCCACATAACCTATATGCCAACCAGGGACATCTGCATGTTTTAATACTAAATGTAAAAAACTTAGATCTTCATTTTCTGAATCATAAAACTTAATCTGATAAAACTTATTTGTATCATGAGTTGCCTGATACATCATTTCATAGGAATCTTCTTCGCCCATATTAATTTTAAAGTTTTTCAGTTTATATTGAGTAAGCATGATTTCATAAGACTCAGCAGTAATCTCTTTAGTTTCGCGCAAACCATCATTATTAATAGTTGGCGGATCTACTATTTTGAACCAAATGCCATCACAGTATAGCTCCATTAGCTCATCAAGTTCTTCATACCCGTCAGTAACAGTATTATTTATGTATTTATCAACAGTAAATGTTAATTCAGCTGTATTATTAGTTTTTAACGACAATGAAGCGGTAGATGTATCAATGCCTCCTAGCGCACAATATAATCTTTTGCCAGGTTTAGCTAAATAAATAATAGAAGGCTCAGTACGTCCATAAATATCATACTTATGATTTATTTTCACCCAAACGCACCCACCTTTCTTGGTTCTCTATAAATAAGCTCAAATGTAGCATCACCAGTGAATCTTAATTCATTTTCACCGTAAGCCAATCTAAGCCAGTATATATTATCTATATCTTTTACACCCAAATCTTCAAAACTTATAATTGAATTAGTAATGTCATATATTTTTAAATGCTGGCAATCAATATAAAAGTCATCATCTTTTAAAGCATTTATTTTCATTGTTCCGTTATTGTCTGTTACATTTTGGATTGTAATAGTGCCATGGCTTTTAGGGGAAATTTTAATAAGAGGATAGATGTAATCTTCATGACAGTCAGAAGTGTTGTTAATTATATAAGTTTTTGGAAGAGTAGAAGAAGAGGTGATATTATGCGTAATCTCAGGAGTGTAACCATATGGACTGTCGCAAGTGACTGTAAAATTCATTTCATATGGGAACACAACATGATCAGTAGTAATTTCTGTGAATGTAGCAAAGAACTCTATATCTTCGTAGAAGTAGTCACCACCAATTATCTTAAATAATTTTGGTGTTTGTGGAGAAGTTAACCAGCCATTAATAATACGGATATTGCTTGAAGAAAGGTAATCAGTATCATTCATCTGTATAACACCTAATTTAACATCTGGAATGTACTCCAATGGGAAAGTAATAATACCATTTTTCAATATAGGAGTACATTTTTCTGGATATGTAATGATTCCACTAGATAATTCAGGTATCACATTTGTATTGTGACAAGGATTTTTCATGATGCTAAGTGTAAAGCTATAATTATCACCGTACACTGTTCCGAAATGATTTTCTCTTGCTCTATATCTATTCTTTTCTCCTAACTGTAAAGATCTGCTTTCAAGATTATCATTGTCTGTGATTCCAGTCATTATAATCCCGTATTCACTAGAATTATGTCCATCGAATTCAAATTGTAACATTTATTCACCTCTTTCATTTTATAATTTCATACAATAAAAGAACTGCCGAAGCAGTCCTTTTATCATCTAAGCTTTCTCCAGTCTCTAGTCATATTTTTATTAATAATTGTAGAAACTTTGTTTGCGACATCTTGGATGTCTAAATCATTACTCATATTTGCTACATTAATGTTCACTTCGTTGTTGATAGTATAATCATTATTTGTGGCAGTAGGAGTAACCGGGTTAAACATATTGGTAAAGTTATTCATTGCAGCAATAGAAGGCTTGAGCAGACGAGTAAATTCCTCGGTCATTACTGATTCGCCAACTTTAGCACCAATGAATCCCTGATCTCCATTACTAATAATAGCTTTACCTAAAAGAGTGCCCATGTCAGCAGGTATTAGTTTATTTATTATTCCGCCAGTAGCAAAACCATATGATTTATACTTTTGAAGTATCTGATTTTTTAAAGCAGAACCCCATGAATCATATTTTTTAACACCTGGAGTACTAATTCCAAGAATATCTGCAAGCTGTTGCATTTCTTTTGGTCCGACTTTTTTACCTTTGGAATTGAAGTAACCTACTAACTGACTAACACCAGATGGAATATCAGTTGCTCCATCTGGACGATTAGGTAGAGAGCTTGTCCAATCCTTCAGATATGCCTTTTTGAATCCTTCAACTGCGACATCAGACTGGTAGCTATGATTAGCCCCATTTTGATATGCATATTGCATGGCGGCTCTTAAGTTATCTCCAGAAGTAACATCAATCCCTGCATTAGCTGCATAGGATTTAATTGCTTCGTAATGAGCATTTGGCATTACATGAACGGTACAAGTAGCTTTAGCAAGACCACCACCGCCAATAGCAGTAATGATACATTTTCTTGTTTTAGACTCATCACGCGCCATTAAACCGTTCTTATTAAGACCTGAAGACACACCACGAACTGTACCATCAGAAGAAACTTTTGCAATAGATTCATCAGAACTTTTCCACTCAATATCAGAGTGTTCCGGTTTGCTTGGTGACCATGTTGCTTTAAGCTGCTGTTTAATATGGTCATAAGTTAAATAAATATCAGTAGCGTTTAGTTTTAAACTGTATTTCTTGTTATTAACTGTACCTGGAGTTTCATTTCCAGCACCAGTGGAGTCTTTATTGCTATTAAATGTATTGTGAATACCATTCTCAGCACCGGTATATGTATTATTACCAGTTGTAGAACCACCTTGTCCATTGCTTGTTCCGTATGGAAGAGTAACTTTCATATTAGAAATGGTTTCTAATGCTTTTATCTGTTGAATTAAACTTGTATTGAAATCAGCAGACTTACCTATCATAGTATCAAATGTGCCAGACACCTTAACACCATACTGATCCATCACAGTATGTAAATGTTTATATGTGTTATCATAATTAGTGGTTACATTGGTAAGCATTCCATTAATAATAGCTTCCTGAAACGAAGAATTTTTCTTTACTGCATCAAGTGTATTATCAAGAGCTTTATTCGCTTCATTAGAGAAATTCTCATAGCCGGTATTTTTCATATCGACTTCGTGTTGATGCATGGTATCTGCCATATCATCTTCGGCATCTGCAAGTTCTGCACGTAATTTCTCAAGACGAGCTTTGGCGGCAGCATTACTGGTTCCTTCAAGGGCAGCTATCTGGGATTTAAGAGTATTAATATCTTTAGACTTCTTTTTTAAAGTTTTGTCATAATCGTAATATTTCTCTTTAGCAGAAAGAGCGTCTTTACGCTTATCAATATTTTCCTGAAGTAAATCATTCTCTTTCTTAATTTGAGTCTCATACATATCAAGCATATTCTGTTTCAGTTCAGAAAGAGCAGTAGATTCTTGTTGAATACCATCAAGAAGTTGTTTGCTTTTCTCATTGTATTCGTCTAAGCTGTAACAACCATTTTTATATTGTTCTTCAAGCTTATTAAGACCTTCCCTATAGTTAGCAATCTTCTGTTTTGTCGCATCTATAGATTCTTGAGTTAATAAAATGTTAGTTAATCCATTTGTAGTAAATGAACCATCATCATTGTAAAAACTTTCAGCGTCACCGAGAAGTTTTTGCATAGTCTGATATTCAGTGATAACATTTGATAGTTTATCTTGTGCATCATCAAATGGTTTCCAGCGAAGTTCCATGATTTCATTTTTCAGATTTTCTATATCACTGCCGATTTTTAAAATTTGTTCGTCAATCTGTGCTATAGAATTAAGATATTTCTGGGCTTCTTCATTATTCATAGAAGAAAAATGAGTATCATAGTATTCGGCTTTTTCTGCACGAAGCTTTTGAAGTGCATTGATCTGTCTCGCATTAGATTTAATGCGCTCCTGATAAATCTTTTCGTTAATCTGATACTCAGGATTATCATTTGCTTTTGCGTAATCAATTACTGCATCCTGCTTGGAACCTGCACGATCCCAGCGGTCAACAGCCCATTGTTTTATCTGTTCACGATTATCTTGTAAAGCCTGAACTAATTCAGCAGCTTCATTTTCTAACTTAACAGCCTCTGTCTGGAGACTATAAAGCTGTTTCTTCATCTTTTGGTATTCTGGATCGACAGTTTTATGTCCATTTACCTTAAGATATTCTTTCATCCTACCTTTATATTCTTTTATTTCTTTATCAGTAAGACGTTTCTGTTCATTGGTATAATAGAGTTCCTTTTTCATGTATTTTTCATATTTAGAACCAGGTTTCTGATTATACCCTTGTGAGATTCTCAATTCCTGTTTAGCTTTGTAATAGTCAGCTTTATTCTCACGTTTACCTATGACGGTGTCATAAGCTTCAATAACACGTTCGACCTTTGCTTTAGCTAAATCTTTCTGTGACTTAGTGAGTTCACGAATCGCTTTGTCACAATCCAAGATTTTTTCATACCATTCCTGATATGCGTCAACACGTTTCTTATCATCTTCGGATAAACTTTCAATATTGATTGTACCATTCTGGACTTTCTTTTTCAGTTCGTCAGATAAACCAACAGCAGAAGCAACTTCATTTGCTTTAGCTACGTATTTTGCTCTGGAATCTTTTTGTGTCTGTAATTGTTTATTCAGATTTTTAAGTGCTTTATCATAATTCTTCTCAGAAGACTTATAATTACTATAATCGCTTTCAGCGATATCTTGATACTTTTCAACGATTCTCTCTAAACGATCAAGAGCAGTTTCTATCCAGTCTTTAGCTTGAGTACTTACTTTTTTAATTGTATCATCTAATTCTGATGTACCGTCTGCATAGGCAGGAGCAAGGGTTACACTGGAAGCAGTGCCTTGTGCATATGCTCTAGCATGACCATGTGTAGCACCATGTTTTAATAAATCCTCTGTTTGAGTAGCTGAAAAGATGATGTCACCTTTTTTCAAATTCTCAATATGAGCACCACCAGGAATAAGTGACCATACACCATCACGCACTATGGATTCAGAATGACCGTTGATGCATACCTCATTAATAAGTGCTTGCTCATCATGTTTAAGTGCTACATCACCTTTTGCATGAGCAGAAGAGAGAGGTCTCATATTAAGAACGTTATAAGCTGTTCCAGAAGCGTGAGCAACTGATGTCATTGTGCCAGAAGCTTGAATCTTTTTAGTATAAACAGCAGTACCAAAAATAGTTGGAGCAGTTTTAGGATAACTACCAAGACTATAATTAGCTGTACCTGAAATGTCTGGAGCTTTTGTAGGATGTTCTCCAAGAGTAAAATTAGCTTTTCCTTCAATGTCATCCGCTTTTTCAGGTTCTTCACCTTTAACATAATTTACAGTAATACTTGCAGGATCGGATTCAATCTGAGCTTTGATAGCTTCTGCATTTCCTACATTATTTTCATTTACACCAATAGCTATTTGGACTTCTGGTGGGAGAGCAGCAATTTCACTTATAAGACTTTGAACTTTATCATCTTGAACAATTGCATCAATAGATACATTCTTATCTTGCAATTCGGCTATTCGTGACTGAAGTTGGTCTACTAAATCTGCACCTTGGGTCTGTGCAACAACTTCAACTTGTTTGTCATGTACTTGCTGCAAGGCATCAATAAGAGCTTGTACTTTATCTGCTCCCTCAACATCTCCTAGAATAGTTAATACTTTCTGTTGATTTGTCAATTCTTCTATCTTAGAATCTATATCATCAATAGACATCGTATTAACATTAAAATCTAAGTCAATACTTCCCATTTTTCCGTCTGCTGCAAGTGCTTGTACATCGGCAAGAGCGTCATCAACAGAAGTTGTATCAACATCTATTTTGATTTTATCACCAATATCTTCATTGGATAATTGTAATAACTGATCTTCGGCAGTTTGAATATTGTCTGTATCTACTAATTTGATACCTGAATCAGTCTGAGCCTGTTGTAAGGTTTCAAAAGCTGCATTGGCATCTTGAGTAGCCTGATCAAGGGTGTTGTCCATACCATTCTGATAGAGTTGTGTTTGTTGATCCATTTCATTCTTGGCTTGCATGAAATCTTGAGCAGCTTGTACGACATCTGATGATAAGCTAGACTGTCCAATAGCAGAAGAACTATATTCAGCATTCTGTTCTTGAGCAATAGCGGCTTTGTACATTGATTGCACCTGTTCTCCGCCAGTAATCTCTGGATGGTATTTACCATCACGATCTCTATATTTATTTACTTCTTCCTGCAGGTCAGCTACCTGTTTATGAGCAGTATCTAAATCAGTAGTATCAAAATCAAATGTGTATGTTTTACCAGTAAGGTCAGACAATTCGTCCTGTGCATCTTTAGCCTCAGAAACTAAATCTTCCAAACCTTTTGTCGCATCCATAGTAGGAGCATTAACTTTCAAAACACCAAGACCTTCAAGAGCAGTAAGGATCTGATCTTTAGACAACTGAGTCTTATCTGCTAACTGTTGTATGGCATCTTCAGCCTGTTCCATACCCTCAACATTATAAGCACCATCATTTAATTTGATGCCCTCTAATTGTGTACGGTTATATTTAGAAAGAGTTTCAAATGACTTTTCAGTAGCGGCATCATTTTCCTTATGTGCAGCAGTAAGAGCTTCTAATGAGTGTGTATATTCAGCAGTTCTGTCAGGATCATCACCGAATCCCATCTGTTCAGCAGTCTGTGGTTTCTCCCAAGACCCCTTAGTAGTTTCTTTAGAGGAATCACTACTTTTCTCAGAATCTTTTAATTTACCAGCTTCTTTTAAAGCCTCAATAACAGAACGAGCTTGGTCTTTAGTTAAACCGAGTTTTTCACATAAAGATTCAACAGCTTTTTCTGCATCGCCTAATTCAGTATCCCACTTACCATCATTAAAATCTATACCTTCTAACTGTTCAGAAGTATATTTTCCAAGAGTGTCTACTAAAGAAGTAACATCTGTGTTCTGTTCTTCATATGCTTTATTGATACCATCAAGAGCTGTAGTAACAGAAGCAGAATCTGTTATGATACCATCCATTAATGAAGATACATCTGTTCCTAAAAGAGCTTCAACAGTTGTACCGGCAGAAGCAGCTAGCTCTTCTTGTTTAGCTTTTAATTGATTAATAGCTGCATTTCGCTGATCATTTGTCAATTGATCATTTTTTTGAACTCTTTTTATCTCTTCTTCGTAGGCTTGCGCTCCCATGGCAGATGAATTGAAATTATCAACAGCATTTTGAGCAGCATCTTCTGAATAAGACTCCATGTTATCATAGGTTTCTTTTAAATCCTGTTTATATTTATTAACTTTATCCTCAGAAGCAGAAATAGCAGTAGTGTTAGTACTATCTGTATTTTTCAGTTCTTCGAGTCGTTTCTGTTCATCTGAAAGGGCAGAAGTAAGTTCTTGAGTTCTGTCTATACCTTCCTCTATAGATGATATAAAGTTATTATCAATGCCATAATCACGAAGACGACCGAAGTTAGCACTCATGAATTCTTTGCTGATTCCCATTGATCGAGCGGCTTTACTCATATCATCTATGTCAAATGACCATCTTTTACTTGCATCATCATAAGATGCCATACCCTTAGATTTAAGATCAGCTAAGAAATTATTAACACCTGTCTTATCTTCTGTGAGGTATCTTACAGCTTTACCATAATTCTCTGCAAAGTTTGCTCTATCATCTGAACCTGTAGGAGAAATAAGAGCAGCAAATGATTTAAAATCATCTGTACCTACAAGACCTTTATCATATGCATCTTTAGCATTCTTTAGTCCTGCGACAATGTTATTATATTTATCTCCGGCATTCTCCGTACTCTGAGCACGTTGCCACTGAGAATAATAGGAGAGAAGTTCCTGTTGCTGTTTCTTAGTCGCTTGCCATTCAGACTGAGATTGCATATAGGATAAATATTCGTCTCTAGCATCTTTTAATTTATCTTTTTCTGCGTCATAAGTTGCTCTAGCTGCTTCCTTGTCATCGGCTTTAGCAATAGCTTTCCAAGCTTTATCTGTTTCTTCTGCTTGCTCGGCAATAGCTTTAGTCTGTAACTTAATACCCTTTTCGAAATCTCCATCAGTGGCTTCAGCCTGATATTCCGTAAAGGTTTTCAAAGCATCTATGTTTAGTTTGATACCATCAGAAGTAGTGGTGAATAAATCATTAACATTTTGCTCAATGCCACGAGGATCTTTCACATCTTTGAAAGCAGTAGAAAGGATCTTAACATTGTCTTTAGAAATTCCACCTGCAGAAGTAGTCTCTGTAAGAATAGTTCCCATAGAAGAAAGAGTAGACTTAGCAGTTGATACTTTAGTTTCCATTGAATCTAAAGAAACAGTAGCTTCATCTGCCTGATTCTTAGCATTGCTTATTGCTTCATTAACTTTTTCTTTAAATTCATCTAAAGAAGAAAATGCTTCATCACCATTAATAAGTAAATCAATAGCTATTTCATAATTATCTTTGGTCAATCCATTTAAATAACTACCTATTTCCGCTCTTTGGTCTCTATCATAGTTTTTTCCATAAAGACGAGCAGCTGCATTGTTAATCTGTTCTCTAACAGTCCAACCTTCATCAGTTTTATAACCTAATTTTTTAGCAAGACTATCAAAACTTTCACCAGTACCTTCAGAAATTGTTTTAAGATAATCATTTCGCTGTTTGGACCATTCTCCAACTGTCATCTTTGAACCTTCGGAACCATAAGAGTCTTCCAATGAAAAAAGGTCAGCCCAAGCTTTTTGAACATCTTTCGAACCCGATGTCATAGGAGCGATTAAAGTCTTATCAATCCAATCATCAATACCACCAGCATCTTTTATTTGATCTGTCATTTTAGAAATATCAATATTGGATAGCATTGTGTTAATGCCATTTTTAGCTCTTTCCGCAACATCTGAATCCATGTTATCAAACATATTTGATGATTCAACATATGCTTGTAAACTTGGAAGTAAATCTTTCCATTTAGATGCTTGTACAGCTTCTTGAGCAAGTTTTTCAGATTCAATTAAATTGGCATTACCTTGAGCCAATGCTTCCTTAGATTCAAGAGACGTTTTAAGAGCATTTTTATCTGCCGCAGAAAGCTCTGACATATCTACTGTATAAGTATCACCATTTACATCGCTAGTTATTAACGATGTAACTTTATATTTATCTAGTAATTTTTCAACTTCTTTTTGTGGTGCAGTTGTAGTAAAAGTAATAGGTCCATCTGTTTCGGTTGCATTTTTTAATGCGGTCCATCCAGATGCAATAGCATCTGCTTCCTTTTTTTGATCTTTTTTATTAGAAATTTCTTTTTCAGTTTTCTCTGCATCTTTAACTACACCCTTATACTCATCCTGTAGATTATCTCTAATGGATAGATGTGTTACGTCACGTTGGAGTTGAATATAATCTGAAATTTGCTGATTAGCTTCTTTGGTATCCGTTCCAAATTTAAGAATAGCATTGCCTTCAGAGTCCCAACCATCAATCATAGAAGGTGCTAAGTTAGCAATTTGATTACTTGTATCGAGAAACGCTTGAAAATCTTCATCCGAAAGAGTGGCATTTTTAATAATATTACCAGAGATTTTGACACCTGAAGCGTATTTTGTATATTGTTCTTGGAGCTCTTCTAATTGAGACTTCTGATCTTTATAAGTTTGATTTTGCTCAAGGATTGTTTCTTTTGCTTCTTTTCCTTTAGCAATAATGTTATCATTCCAATGAACAATAGCATCAATACCTTGAAGTCCCCATGAGATTAATTGCTGTGCAATCATTGCTGTACCGGCAGAAACAACAGCATTACCAATTGATGAAAGTGCAGAAGAAGCAAAACTTTTTAATCCATCAGTCCATTTTGCTTGTTTTAATTGTTTGGGGTCTTCTACTTCATTTTCTTTTTTGAAGTCAGTAAGAGTTTTAGTATTAGCGGCAATTTGAGTTCCATAGTCCTTAGCTCTTTGACTGGCATTCTTTGTCACTTCGTTTGCTTTGGCTTGTCGTTGCTCATTGTCTGTAATAGCTTGACCATTATTATCAAGTTCCTTATTGAGTTCTTCAAGAACTGCTAAATCATTTTTATAACTATCGTAATTCCTGCTTGCCTCTATATAACCATTTTTTAAAGTTCTATTACGTTGAGCAATACGAGTTTCGGGTAAAATTCCTCCCAGTTCATTCTTGGCGAAAACCGTTAACTGTAGTATAATAAATGTATCTTAATCATTTAAATAGGGGGAAGATATGCCGAAATTAATGTTTTGTAATAAATGTGGGAAAGTATCTCTTGATGGTAAAGATGGTGATAAATGTTATTGGTGCAAAAAAGGGCATTTTTTTGATAGCGGCATTAATTATAGTGAAGCACGAAAAATAGTGGAAAAAGATTATCATATTTCTTTAGGAGATTATTCTATGGAACAAGAAGAAGAATTTTTAAGGAAACGTTTCTTTTATAATTCTTCATTTAATGACAGTGAACAAAAATTAGTAAACCAAAGAATGGCATATGATGATGCTTACCAACAAAAAAAGCATGATGATAATATTCCTAAATGTCCAGTCTGTGGAAGTACTTATCTCAGAAAAGTTACTGCAACAAGAAAGATTCTCAAAGTAGGACTCTTCGGAAGATTGGGTACAGGTGATCTGGGCAAGACTTATCAGTGCTGTAAGTGTGGAGCTAAGTTTTGATTATAATAAACTAATGTTCTGTATATACAAAGTTGTCGAATATTGTTATTATACTACTAGGTATATTATGGTTATAGGTGCTGCATTATAACTCGCTGCACGATAATATACTTGATCATTTCTTTTGATCATGCAGAAGTGTTGGCATACATTCTGTATTGTTGATGCGGACGAAGAATCTGCCCGTTCTGGGCAATACACTTCCCCAATAAAGAAATTTATAAGGGAAGGGGGTGAAAAGAAGAATATGAATACTGGAATAATAATATCTCTTGGTAGTCTTTTACTTGTTGTAATATTAGCTGGTCTATATTATAACTCGAAAAATCATACCGTTGATCAAATTTGCAACCATCCAGAATTATCTGATGAGAAAGTCAAATTTATCACCGGAATGATGAAAAGACAATACAAGAATAAAAAAGTTGACTAATCGCTAATAATGTTCTACTTTATCATTTAATTACTTCGTCATATGTATTTCTCTTTTTAAAATTTTTAATAGAAGGAGAACTGTCACAGCAGTTCTCCTTTCTGTGCACCAACACTTTGCATAATACTATAGGAAAGTTAACAATCTCGACTGCATTGAATACAACCGAAAAAGATTATTCGTATAAGTCATATCCTGGAAGTTGATCAGCAATTTCTTTTGGGTAATTAATGATAAATTTTGTCCTGCCAATATTACTGATTTCTATAAGTAAATCTGTAACTTCATCTGAGCTTAACTTTTGAACATATTCAGGAACCAATTTATCAAAAATATTTTTATCCATTAAATACACCTACTTTCAAAACTATACTATGGAGGTTTAAAGATTATGGAAATATTGGAATGTCCTCTTTATAAAGAGTGCAAGGAAGAGAAATGTCCGTACTTTGAAAATGAAGATTGTACATATTATATTAAACATAAAGAAGCAGGAGAGTAATCTCTCTTGCTTTTTGTGCCTACATCACCTTTGCACATAAGGTAAGATTGCTCACAAGAGTAAGATGTATTTACCCTTTAATTTATTCGGCGTAAGCTGCCTAACAGTCCTGACTATTCCTTCTTGATCCGGAGACCAAGTTCCCATTATAGTCGATGAACGTTCTTCTCAGAGAGAAGCTTCGCTGCAGATCACCCATATATATACATTGTTACTGTACCTATTACATTACTGTAATTGGGGAGTAGTATATACTTCGGTTCACCCTGAATGCTAAATTAAAAGCATTTCTCTATTCCTTCGAATAAAGACAGTTTCGGTTGTTTGCTTAGTAACCCCTTTCTCACATGAGATCGTTCCGTGTCACCACCAGGTTACATGGGGCGTTTTCTAAAGGACCAACTGATAATTTGTCCCACCCCAGTTCATAGCATGGCTAACAAGCATACCGCCGACTCCGGCTAAGGATTTATTAAGTCCCAAACCATTTAAGAGTCCTACAGCGCCGTTGCCAATATCAAGCAATCCTTTAAAAGTATTAGTACTACCTTCTGATTGCCATAACTGTGACCAAGATTCTTTAATTTTAGTTGTTTTTGCTTCGATAGAATCAAGGTATGTATTAAGCTCGTTCTGAGCTGAATTTTGATAATTATTTGCGGAATCATTATAAACATCTGTAAGCAATTCAGGATGCTGCAATATGGATGCAAGAATATTACTTCTATTTTTTCCTGCCATCATTTCAAGCAGAGCAGCCTGTCTATTCTGACCATCTGCCAAATCTTGTTTACCAATATCATCCCAAATCTGAGAGATATCTTTTAAAATATCATAAGTATCTCTATAGTTTCCATTCATATCAAGAATAGAAACTCCAGCCTTACCGTTAACGGCAGTAAGAGATTTAATATTTGAATTAAGTTTAGAAGTGGTCTCTACAAGACCTTCTGTATCTTCACCCATAGAAGATAATTCTTCAGCAGAAGTGCCTCTAAGTCGTAATGCAATTGTTCTAAGACCAGCACCTACCTTCGATGGATCCTGCACTACACTATTTGCTGCCGTAACAAGAGCAACTGACTTGTCAAAGTCGTTCCCCGCTGCTACCAATGCTGAACCTGAATCCTGTAAAGCAGTGGCAATTCCGTCTGTAGAAATTGCATAGTTGTTACCAATAAGATTCATTTTATCAACGAGATCCATAGAATCATCAACTTTTACATCGTATGCTTTCATCATGGAAATCATAGCGGTTGTTGCATCATCTATAGATCCGAATTCTGATACATTTTTTAAAATACCTGTATTTTTAGCTAAAGTCTGAGATTCATTTAAGCTATATCCAAGACGAGAAAAATCAGCAGCACTACTAGTAATCTGAGTGGTTGTACTACCAATGTCTTTGGCATCAGTTCTAGCCTGAGTAGTAAAGTCTCTATATTCTTGTTTTGTACCATCTGATGTTTTCTTAAGTTCAGTCATCGCTGAATCTAATTCTTTTATTGATTCGACACCGGATCTGACACCCGTTGTTAATGCTTGGAATCCAAAATTGCTTACAAGATACTGGCTAAGACTACGGAACTTTTGTCCCATTTCAGAAAGATAACTAGATAAAGGTTTTACACTTTGTGTAACTTTAGTAAGAGACTGGTCAATATTACCTGGACCATTTTTATATGCTAATTGATATTTTTCAAATACACCAGACCCTCTATCAATAGTAGCATACATTTTACCTTGTGCTGCATTAAACTCTGTTGTGTATTTGCTTCCTTTTGCCAGATCTGCTGACATTTGTTCCATTTTAAGACGGACCTTATCAGATGCTGGATCTAAATCTGTACCAATATATTCTGAACGGCTATATCTATTTGGAGTACGTGAGAAAAACTGATTAGTATTACCGAGATACCTAGCTTGACGATTGGCTTCAGAGTGGAGAGCAGCAAAACGTACTTGCTCAGTGTCTCTTTCGTCTCCAGTAAGAGTCGCAAGACTATCACGAGATTTTTTTAATTGCTCATATGTATCATTGAAAGATTTTAATCTTTCATCATAACCTTGTCCTAGAGTTTTATCTAATGGTTTACCATTGTTAGGATTATATACTTGAGCCATTTTATTGAATGTCTTCTGTTTCTCACTCAAATTAGTGATAACTTTGTCATATTCTGAAGCACTCTGAGTCATTGCTTTGTATGCTTCTTGATTCTTAGCCTGTGCTCCTCGAATGTCAGATGCAGAAGTAACCCAATCAGAAGCAGTACCTTGATTTTGTATCTGTCTAGCCAGCTGAGAATTTCTATGTCCTATAGTTCTCTTTGACTGTTTATAAGTACTTTCATCAATAATCCCACTTATATACTGTTCCTGTAGGGTTCCTATTGTCTTCATATTTCTCTTAATTTCAGCTTGAGCTTGTCTAAGAGTAATGCCTGTAGATCTTGCAGTATTAGAAGAACTAGTAGTTTCTCCAACAACTATTTTACCGTCTTTAGTTTTTATATTGTCTCCAACAGTAAGCTTAATAGAGCCCATGTTTTTAGCTGTAGATTTTATTTCATTAAGTTTGGCTAAAAGTCCATCAAGCTCCCCCATAATACCTTGATTTACGGAAAGTTTTACTTCTCCTAGATCAAGCTTGTCCTGATACCTTGACAGCTTACTGACTGTATTAGCCATAGATTTTAAAGCTTCTTCAGGATTTACCATCTGTTCTACAAGATTAGATCCCTTAATAACAGGAGTATTTTTAGCGGCTTTGGCAGTTGCTTTACTTATTGTCTTTACCGCTGTCTGTGCATTTTTAGTTAGCTGTTTAGTATTACTTAATTCCACACCTAGTTTAATGTGCTTCTCTTTTAAAGAATTAATTCGTGTTTCTAATGCATTTAGCGCACTGTCCTCGACTTGTACACCAACGTTTATTATATAATCAGCCATTTTCTCACCTCACTTTATAAACCAACAGAATGTAATCCGCTGATAACGAATTTTGTTGCTTGCCCTTTGGCATGCATTTTTCTAGCACGAAAATATTGTTCCCAATAATTTCTGATAGGAGTTATTGTTTTACGAAATCCATGATTACCTGTTTCAAATCCCCAAGAAAAAACTATTTCTGGATCACCTTCCAATGGTTCCCATATGCCATGTCCTCCAGACATATGGCTTGAATCAAATCGTGCTCTAAGCTCTGCACTTCGACTATAAGCAAAGCCTGTAATTGTATGAATATTTTTTAAATCATAAAGTCTATAACCATCCGCCCAAGAGGAATAGTCATTATAATATTTTTCTTCTGACTGTTGTGCATCTCTTTCCATCTTAGGCTTGTAGTCATTAACAAACTGCTGTAAACCAATAGTTATTCCCTGGTCAATCAGCTTTCTTAACTGTGGAATTGTCCCCATCTTTTACATCAGCCAACTTTCGTAAATAATCTAACTGTTCCGGAGTAGCTTCTTTAAAAACATTTTCTAATATCCCAAATAATGCACTTAATCTATTAGACATAGAGTTAGTAAATGAAATACGAGCAGAAAGTGTTTCTTCAAACATAGCAACCATATCTCCATAATCAACACCAATCATTTCAATAATTTTATCTAAAAGACCAGAAGATACTAAGGCATCATAAGCATCAAGGCCTTCTTCGTCTTCGTAGGTGAGATTAGTATAGATAACCACACATGTCAGAGAAAAGTTTAAATGCTTATTCATTGGTTCGTATGTAAGAAGAGAAGTATCATATTCAATAATACTTTCAATAACTGTATCTATAAGTGCTCGTTTAGTAGCAAACGGCACATAATTTTCAACTTCAAGTTTTTCTAAAGCCCCTACTGGGTTCTCTTTATATTCTTTTACAAATTCTAAAATATTAATTTCCATCCTTTTTTCCCTCTTTCTTCCTTGCTCTTTTTAAAGTTTCATTTTCATCCCAATCGATCCAACCAGTAGACTTAGTATGAGTGATCCATACATAGTCCAAATCAGGATAGATATAATACATCAGTTTCCGTTTAATCTTGGCAGAAGGATCAACCATTCCACCTTTAGTGTCGTAGACACGTTCGCTTCCATCTGAGTATTTGACCCAAAAGTCAGCAACATAATCTATTGCACGTATAGTCTTTCCATTATGTTTGAAAGACGGTTGCAATTTATATTTTTTTTGTAATTCATAATCTACAATTTCACCAGAGTCCAATCCAGCGCATACGATGTCTTCATAAAATCTTTTCTCTAATAGAGAATCGAAACATACTTCTTTTTCTGTTTTTCTATCTATAACAGTACGATTCTGTTTACCTTTAGTAGTTTGATCGACACCATATTTAGATCTTTTTTTATAGTTCCTCACGTTATCACTCCAAAGTATAATTTTGATATTCTTTGTAATACGGATAACTTTCTTTTTTATCAAACAACATTACAATCACATCTGGACTATAATAAACATCTAAAGGTTTTAATCCATGTTTGAGGTAGAGTTTCTGTTGATTTGGATCAATAATTTTTACTGCTTGAACAGGATCATAAGGAACTCCTTTTAAGTTAGGTATTACAATCTCCATTTAATTCCTCCGAAAAAAATAAGGGGAAACTGCAAAAATAGTGCGGCTTTCCCCTCAATAAAATATTTAATTTTCCGTCACTATTTTTTTAGTTTTTGCTTTAGGCTGTTCTTCTTTCATAATTTCATTTACTTTATCCTGAATAGGTTTAGTAAATCTTGTTTTATGAGTAACAGCATCAGCCAATTCTTTTTTTGCATCCTCTTTGGTCACATCACCAGTATTGTATTTAGCAATAATGTTATATACTTTTCTACATTCTTCTGTATGAAAAGCTACCATCCAAACAGGTTTATCTGCATCTTTAGTGCACTTAGGACAATACTCATAAGTAGTGCCACAAGTTACACAAATTCTTGGTTTTGATTTCATTGAGTATTCCTCCTTTGCCTTATTAGAAATGCCCCGGACGAATCCGGGGCATAACAGTTCAAGGATTATTCCTCTACATCATCCTCTGTCATTACAATGTAATACAGTGGAGAACCTGTCTGACAATAATCTCTCTGAGCTACACCAGAGAATGTAATTGTACTATCTGTTTCAAGTGTCAGATCGCAATCTGGTGATACCTGGAAACTTGGGAATACGATATAAGCTGCACGAACTACATCTACAGAACATGTGTCTGCAACGAGAACTTTCATTGTAATAGAAGAAGTAGTCGGGAACTTATCAGACTCATTAGTAACCTTAACACCGTTTTCTGTTTCATACTCGTATTTAGCAATAAGAGTACCTGTTACTCCAGTTGGAAGAGTGATTTTTCCACTGTCCTCAGCATATACAAATTCAGTTGCAGATGGAGCAGCAGTAGAAGAAGCACTATATGCTTTTCCTAAAGTACCATTTGCTTCCAGAGCATAAAGCTTTGTAAGTGGAGCTTTCGGTTTCAGCTTCTCAGGAATTGTATACTCTTTAATACCTGTAGTATCAATATGTAAGATTTTTGGTGCAAGAATCTTAGATTCTTTTGAAGCAACAATCTTATCTGTACCAAAAGTCTGAGACAGCATAGAGAATGAAAGTAAGTTACAATCAGCAGATACTTCTACAGATTTGGAAGTATAAAATCTCTTAATTAATACGCCAAGAGCGTCTGTTTTATCTTTACTTTCAGAAGTTGTATTAATAGAAACATTAGATAAATTGTTTAACAGATAGAGTAATTCTCCATCGCTATTTTCACCAACAATTTCTAAGACTCTATCAATAACCAGAGAATCAAAATTTGCCATAATATTTTCCTCCTTGATTTATTATTCGGTTTTAGTGACTCGTACATTGCTCGAAGAGGAGTACTCATTAGATAAGTCACGCAACCAATTTAATTGTTTAAGTAGATTTGGATTCTTAGACATATCAACCATTCCGCTGTACATTCCTGCAGAGATGGAGGCAGCAGTATTAATGGCCTGAATCCTTTGAACAGAATCTAAAAATGCATAGATTCCAAGACTTTTAAGACTGTTAATGTCATATTTAAAACCAGGACTATTTACCATAGATGAAATTAAAGGCAATAAAAAAGAACCCGGAGGGGGTTCTTGAGAAGCTTCTTTTACTCTTTGAATTTTTTTTCTTCTATCTTCATCTACTAATAGCTGTAAGGTTTCTTTGTTTGCAGCTCGTTCACGCTTAGGATGAATATTGTGCATCTCACGAATGAAAGATATCATTTCTATGTATATATCACGAGTAATTATTAATTCAGTATTTTCATCATAAAGCATTATATTATGAGTTTCCGGATCGACTAAAGGTGTCATATCTTTCAATGAAATAGTGTCACCTAAAAGAAGACAGGTATCTTCAACACCTATATCACGAGTAAGAAGTATGAATAAATCAAAATCATCCAACTTACTATAGTTATAACCAAGATCCCACAATTCAGACTTATAATCAGAAGGTATAGAACATATTTTATAAACTACATTAAAATAATGATTTTCTCCATATTTAGCTATATCAAGAATAGAAGGTTGATAAATAGTAATCTGATCATTAATTTTAAGATTCTCACCTAAATAAATGAGAAGTTTATCCATAATAATCACGACCTAACTTATCTAAGCGATTACTCTTAAGCCTATTTTGAATATCATTCGGAGCAGTCTGTTCAAAATACATATTCCTATAGTAATAACCATTTTCAGCCACTTTGCCAGAGTCATATGTTTTTATTAACTGCGTACCTAATATGTTTGACCATTGAAATCTTTCTTTAACTAAAGCTGCTAGTAAATCCTGTCGATCAATACCCCAAATAGTACTGACATCATCCTGGTGAGCTATAGTTCTAAAAATAATTTGTTTAGAAACCATAATATTATTTGAGTATACAATTTCAGTGTCATTTACTTCAAAACAAATAAAGTTTTTGACTTTACTTTGTGCATCTGGAATCTTTAAAAAAGAATAAATATTTACATTATAATAATCTTCCGGACACGCATTAACTGCTTGAAGTTCTTTATTATTTAAGATTTCAATAATATCTGAATCTTTGTATAAATCCTCTAAGATTTTTCTCTTATCATAAGAAATACTGTCAAATCCCTGTTCATTTCTACAAGAAAATAATCTATCAATACGCTCTTGATTCATCGCATCACCTCCAATTCAATAGAAGATGGTTGCTTATTTGGAAGAGTAGCAATAATCTTTATTACTTTTCCTAAATTATTATAATTTAACAAAGCTTTGATACTTAACGTATTTTTACCTTCAGAGATTTCAAAGTCATTAGATAATTCTTCTACAGATAATTTATTTCCATTGAACTCATAAGACCAAATGACAGATTTATCTTTAATATCACTCACAACTGAAATAGTTCTTTTAGAGCCTCCAACACGTAAAGCTCTATTAGTACCTGAACATGATAAAACAATGTCCTCTATTTCTGGCTCTTGAGGAATAACCGGAGAGTCATAATAGTCACATATTTTTAATTCAACATTATCTGTAACTTTATTGAAATGATCCTGTTTAAGCGTTACTTTAGTTACTCCGCATGGGAACGTATCTTCTAGTTTTGACACTTCAAAAACTAAAGGCCTAATCATAGAATCACTCAACATGAAACGATCATTATAATCAATTGTTTGCGTAGTTGGAGTAGTAGGGACAATAAACTGTGACTGATTATCTACCGATGTAAAGAAACCATCGCTCCATACGCCACTGTTGTAGTTGTTGCGGTTTCTTAATACACCAAAACAACTATAAATTTGTTTATTCTTTATCCATTTAAACATCCAATTACATTTAAGAATGTTATATCTTATGAAAGAGTTTTTATCATTCTTCCCTAAAATAAGCCATAGCTCATGAACACCTGTGTTCTTATCCGGTATTTCAAGATAAAAACCAAAACGTTCAATACTATCTTGGTCCATATATTTCTTTTCAGGGAAATAGCCAGGTCTGAATTGAGCTAGATACTCAACCTGGTCCTTATTGATTGTATAAGTTTGAGAATACTGATATTTGATTTCAACATCTTCTAAGTATTCCATAGTCCTAGAATATAGCTTACATTGTCTGTAACCTAAGTCATTGGTGAAAGTTTTCTGCATGATTTCGTCTGACTGAGTACGAATACTGTCTGATACAGTATTACCGCATAAAGCCATTCTTTTTTTGAAAATATCACTCATGGTTATCACCTATTTTATCTATGATAGAATGAGCATCAAAAATTATTTTTCTATATTTTTGATGGTTGAAATTAGGATTATTAAATTCAAGTTTGGCGCATTCTATTGTATTAGCCAAATCAATTATATAAGGTGATGGGATTAATTCAGCTAATGCTGCAATATATAATTGCAAGTTATTAAAATAATTGTCAAGTTTTGGATAAGAGTTTTCTTGATAGATTAAAAGCCAATGAATTTTATTATGTAGTAATTCTATATAATCAGAGAACTGATTGTCATTAAAAGTTCCATATTTATACTTCATTCTGATCACCATCCAGATAAGAATTACTTCTGGAAGAGTGATTCCTAAAATATTTTCTGGCTTCCTTTTTATATTTCTTTTGAATGCTCATAATATAATTGGCATGTTCTTTTTGGCTGGTCCATTTTTCATCTTTTGAACCATAAAACATATTAGTATGCTCTAAAGAATTCAAACGAATATCATACCAAGCAACGACCATATATAAAGCAACGACTTCTATTTCACCATTAGTAAGGGTGTCCTCGAATTCGAACAGAACATCATTTTTTTTCGTTAAATCATGTTCTATTTTTAACTGGTCTAATTCAATCATTGCAATAGCACTATTTAGCCATTCTAAGCACAATTCAGTCCAGTCATCAGACGCTAATTTTAATACTTTTATATCTTCAACTTTATTTTCAAATCGTTTAAATACTGTTTCATAAGAGGTCATAGAACACCTCCTAAATCATTTTTTCTAACTCTGTACCACAAATTTCATCTACAGCACGTACTTTCTGAATAGAATCAAATGTACCATTATCCAGTCTAGTTGCTACCTCAATTTTAATTGCTGTTTTAAGTCCCTTAGGAACTTCAGCAAGTGCTTTCTTAAACTGAGCTGGTGAGAGAGCAAGAAACTGATTAATATCAGAAGCATCATAAAGATTATCATAAAGATCTTTTACATCTTTCCATCTAGGATCTTCTAATAATTCATCATTCTCAATCTGGAAACATGGATCATAAATATATGGGGATCGGCTAGATTTAAGAGAGTACAAATCTCTATATTCTACTTCACGAACATCTCCATATCCATCCCAACGGTATAGGATATCACTTTGTTTACCAGGCATAAATAATGTTCCCTGCACTAAAGAACGACATTCAATAAGTTCGTTCTGTTCAAACTTTTTAGTAGTTTTAACAGGAGCTGTTTCCTTTGTAGTATTTTCAGTAGTAGCAACAGTTTTTGTTGCAGCTCTTCTTGTTGCCATGTTATTACTCCTTTTTAATCAGTTAAAGAGGTGGTAATTCCACCTCTTTAAATAGTTTTTTATTTAAGTGTCCAAACTCCGAAACGCTTTCCAATAATTGTGGCCACACCCATTTTAATCTGATATTCATACTCAATAGTTTTATCCATATTTGTATTTCCATCAGATACTTCTTTAATCTGAGCGTCACCTTCATTGTAGATCTTGATAAATTTATTATCAGCTACTGGCATAATCAGAAGTTTAGTATTGTCTACTAACTTCTTACTTGTGTCGTTGTTAGCGAATCTCTGAGGAATTTCAACAAGACGAATACCTTCAAACAGACCTAAACGACCTGTAGTATGTCTTTCGTTTTTCATCTCATTAGATACCCAAGTGATATCTTCCATAGCAGAAAGTTTTGCAAGAGCAGATTTGGTACCCATAACAACTACTTCATCACCTGTAGCCATCTGTACATCTTCAATCAGAGTCATAAACTCATCTTTTGTTGTTGATGAAAGTGTACCTGTCTTATTAAACTGTGTAGACGGGAGAACCTTCTCACCTGCTGCCATTACAGCTGCATATACCATATCGTTGATTTTCTTATCAAAGGCTTCATAGATTTTCTGTACAAATCCAGCCCAGTCAATACGACCTGCCATAAACAGCTCATATTCTGCGTAAATTTTACATTTATATTTAACAATTCAATATCATTTTTCAACTGTTTCCCATGTTAGTTTTTCTCCGGTAACGGGATGCTTACCGGCACTTTTAAGTCTTCCTTTAAGACACGAAGATATGCTACTTCTATTAACTCCATATTTGTCAGAGGCATATTTTATACAATCAAATGTTTCATCTAGCTGTGGGCAATAAACTTTAAGTGCTCTTGGATTATTATCTCCAGATGTAGCTTGACTTAATTTGTTTATTGTGACCCTTGAGAGATTTTCACGAGAATGTGCTTGACTTAATTTTTGATGGTCAAATTCTTCCCAATTAAAATTTTTCCAGTATTCTTTTTCTGTTTTAGAAAGAGTGTTATATTCATCTAAATACATATAGTTATGTTTCTTGCGGCACCAACTAATCATAGTTACGGACTGAACATTAGCTTCTTGAGCAGCTTCGTTTACATAGTTATAAATCGTTCCATCTTTCAAATATATAACAGATTTACCAATAGATGTATTTTCACCACCAGTTGTTAAATTGTATCCATTTTCATGAGATAAAGATTTATATAATTGTATGTAATAACATTCACGTTCACTAAGTTTTTCTTCTTCACATAACTCAATAACATAGAACTTAAAATTTGATTTACCATACTTATCCCATGCAGATTGTAAATATTGATTAACATGAGTGTGGCTATTTAATTCTGTTCTATGCTCGGACCATCTTCGTTTTATATCTCTTGACATACCAATATATTTTTTGTTATTTAAAGTATTTTTTATACAATAAATACCACATAATTTTTCTTGCATTCATAGTTCCTTATATAATTATTTTGAAAAATGATATTAATCGGACGCTACTCCGTGTTGGCTTAAAGCCCTTTAACTTTCGCTAAAGATTAGACTATATCTTCACCCATCGAGGGTGCGCACCACTTCCATATACCAAACACTTGTATATGTACTCTGTCTCCAGATAGTCGTTGAACTTTACTCATTTTAAAAAGTCTTAGCTGCTGATTGCCTATTTTTGAGCATAATAAAAAACACCTATAAACAGGTGTCTAATTACTCATGATATTTAGGATTGAACCATGTATCATCTAGTTAATTTTTTCTACTTTCGTTACATTCACGCTTATCTTTTTAGATTACGTTGTAGTTTAACTAGCTTTAAGGTTTTCCAGCAATTCAATGCGTTATTTATTTCAAAACATTTCACAATGTTAAGGGGACTAAAAGTTAATCCCATACCAAGAAGTTTTAACAGAGAATGTCTGTCCTTCTGCCAGGCGCTGTCTGATCAGATCATGGTGATTGCCCGCAAGTTCAGACACTGTCAGAATAACTTCATCCGGTACATAGAACTCATTAGTATCACCATCAGCCATAGATTTAATCTCTACGAATTCATTGAAGAATGGGTTTTCTCCCCAACCAGAAACAAGCAGATTCTCTACTGTTTCCTCGATGATTTCAAATACATCAATTTTATGTCTACGAATAGCTTTTCTAAGCTCTTTCTTAGTGCAATTTTCATCTACACCAAGTACGGAGAACATGATCTCTCTGATCTTGTCATTAGCATCTTTTGTAGATACTTTTTCTTCTCCCATAGCTGTGTCAAACATAAGCTGGGAGTACTCTGCATAATCATTTTCTGCAAAAATGTTTCTTACTTCATTACTAGAAAAATTAAGTTTCATTATGTATTCCTCCTTCCATTAACCAATTGTCAGCTTTTTGCCTGTTACAGTTACAGCAGATTCTTTAGCAGGTGTTCCAGAGAATCCTTCAGCTGATACTTCGAATATGTCACCTACGTACAATTCATAAGCACGAACAATATCTCCATTTGCATTGTAGAAATTACTTTCATGTTTAAGAGCAGTAGTATACTCTTCATACAGCATCGGTACCTGCAGAACCAGGAGAGCATCTCCAGCTTCTTCAACTTCTACATACCAATTACCATTAGCTGCTTTATCAAGCACTTTACCTTTAAAGCCGGTAGAATCTTTTGCTTTATAAGTCTCTGGTTTGATATAATCGCCTTTTGCAACAATTGATCCATTATCCAGATCTTCTTCAATCTGAATGTTATAAATATGTCCTGCAATAGTAGCTTTCAGTTTAGAACTGCCAGCTACAGCATGTTTTTCAGCAGTAGCCATAAATTTCTGAAAATTAGATGCCATTTTTATTTCCTCCTTTAAATATTTTTAGGCAATAAAAAAGAGCTATTTGATAGCTCAATCCTTAAATAAACTTCCATATGGTTTCTTAGCTCTCTTAGGTTCAGTAAAACCTATAGCACTAGGTTTCTGCTGATAGTTGAAAGTGCCTTTTTCTTTAACATATTTACCTAAAATAGCATCAGCTTTTGTCTGTACTTCTTCTACACTGTAAACAGCCTGATTTTTAATCAGGTCTTTAAAATCTTCTCTATCTTTCAGTTCATTGTAGATTTCAGCACCAAGAACAGCTTCTTTATCTTTTGATTCGTACTCATTAACTCTATTCTGAAGAGCAGCATAGTTACTTCTGAGTTCTTCTAATTCACTTTTTTCTGAAAGTGTAAGATACTCTTTAAATAATTCTGTTCTTTCATCTGAAAGAGATACTGCATCACCATCTTTTGTATAGCCCTGACGGAAGATTTTACTTTCATCCCAGTTGCTATAAACAAAATGATCATCATATGTAGCATTAATGTAATACCACTCATTATCATTTTCTTCCCAAGTAGACAGAAGAGTATATAATGCACCTCTTACATCTTCATGACTAATTTCAAAAGTAACTTCAGTATTACCATTTTCTTTTTTTGTATATCTTTTTTTATTGCTAAACTCTGAATTGTCATTTGATTCTGGATCAGCTTCCGGATCAGCAACTGGTTCTTTTACCGGTTCGTTTGGATCTTCTGTATCTTCGAATAATTCAGCAAACTTAGCCTCTAACTCTTCATCGGACATAGACTCATAATCAAAGTCAAGGTCTTCAACAGTTTTAGAGTATTTCTCTAATAATTCATTGAGTTTCAACGTTTGGTTTCCTCCTTTCGTTGGTTCTTCAATTTCAAACTTAGCAAGAGTCTCCTGCAAAGACTGAATAACCTTTAGTAATTTTTCTTCTGTATTAGTAAAAAGACTATTATTCTCTTCACTGAAATCAGCAATATCTAATCTGGCACCCTCCATACCTTCTTCAACGGGTTTCTCGGTGATAGGATCAGTGCCTAAACAAGTCACACCATTATATCTGAATTTATCTAAGTGAAGCACTTTGTCCTTAGTGTCAAAAGAGAGTTCTGAAATACTTAATTCACAACTTACTTTACTTCCTTGTTTACGCTGAATAATTTCACATGCTGGAGCACAATAATCGTTATAAATTACCGCATCGGCAATAACATATGTTTTATCATGTTCTTTATCATACTCAAGATGATATCCTTCAGGATTGACAAAAACACCAATAGGTTGCTCAATGTATGTAATGTTTCCTTCATCATCAAATTCCATAGCATGAGAAGTAAAATCAGTAGTTCCATCAGATAAAGTGGTAATAGCGGCCAGAACTGGTCTATAGTGTAAAGACGGTAAAGCTTCTAACTGAGCTTCTTCAGATATATAAGATTTATTTCTATTTTCATATAAATGATTTACTTTGAATTTAGTTCGTAAAAAACCATCATCTTCATCAGAATCTTCTAATTCAAATTTTGCCGGAACCTGAACTGCAATATTATATCCAGACTCTTTGGCACTGAATACAGTTGTCTGATTCCTCTGTTCAAAAAAAGAATAGAGATCATCTAATGTAAGTACTTTTTTCTTCATGTTAGCCTCCTTTCTATTGTGTATTTTTATCCTCATAGAAGAGGAGTACTAACTTGCACAATAAATATCGGTATAAGTTAGCTTGTTTATATCTATATTTACATTTGCAAAAGAAAGAGATGAACAATTTGCAAATGTATAGATACCTTTAGTATAGCCGACCTGAGGAAAGCCAATAGATTTTAAAATATTTGCTGTTTCCTGGTCAGCAGTTCGGATAAAATGTTTGTTCATCTATCATCCCTCCTGTTCACTGGACTTTTCTGATTCTCTACTTTTTTCACCTTCATCTGTAAGGTTGTCGGATTGAGGTCTTCCACCTTTTGTATCATCTGTTTTACCATCAATAACTTGCTGTGAGGCAGATCCACTCAATGTGAAAGAAGTACTAAAAGGAATCCATGTTTCGTGAAGTTTTAGAACAGTATTTTCAAGATAATCCATAGATAAAGCTTCAAGAGGTGAGATACCATCAAGAGCAGCAACGGCTAGCTTTACTGGCACACCTCGTTCTCCAGATTTCATAAGTTCTTCTTTTTTAGAAGCTTTTGTATAAGGAGATACCTCAAAATATTTTACTCTAGCATGATCATCACCAATAGCAAAAGTAAGATATCTATTAACTCGTTCTTCTATCTGTGGAAGGACAGTTTTAATAGCCATCATTGTGTCACAAAGAATAGCAGCAGTAAAAGCTGTCGTACCTGAGACTTTGTCATTATCAAGAATCTGTGCACCACCAGAATTTTTAAATAAATTCGAAGTAGCAGTAGCAATTCTATTAACATCTTGAGTCTGGTCACCTTGAAACTCTATAGGTTCAATTTTAAGAGGGGAGATAGCTGCAGATACACAATCTGGAAGAGATTCAACTAGTCTATTATAATATTCAATGGCTGTATCAATATCTACTGAGAAATCATCTGGTTCGTCAGAGTTAGTAAGTGTTTCTAATCTTGCAACCAGAAGTTTATAGATTGATAAGTCATCTTTTACCGACTGAATACTTTGGAGATCAATAAGATCAATAAGTGGTTCGAACAAACCAGAAAGAGGTGGCATGTTAAGTGTTGGATCATCAATGTTAACTTTAATTACAAAAGTTCTTTCTGGATCCAACTCTTGCCAACGAAGAGTATTGTCACTTTGAAAGGAATTGTATTTAGAATTAAATTCAGAATCCCAGTATTCTAAGTCGGCAGTATGACTTCTGAAATAACTGAAATCAAAGGCACAATTAAGAGTGCCATCATAATTGACAGAAGATACTTTACAATAATCTCCATCAAGAGGGTAAATGAAGAATCCAGAATCATCTTCATATGTATAACCATAAAATGTGTCTTCACGCCATGCAATCAATAGACATTTTAAAATCTCTGACTGCATATTCATCTTATCAAGTTGTACTAAAGTATTAAAATAACTAGTCTTTATTTTTTCATCGTCATGCGTATCCTCAGTAAAATCTATCTGAGGTACAACATTAAGAGCTGTTAAATCTACCATTTCTGCCTGATAGGAGATAAGTCTTCTGTAATTATGAGAAACTCTATATAAGAATCTGCTCAAATTACGAAGGTTAGATTCATTGGTTTTAGGGTTTTGCATATATTGACGTAATTTATCTTTACTAAATACAGTAAATGTTCTTGTTTCTGTTTTAGTTAAATCAATAAGCTGTACGGCTTGCTTTACTTGAGCGAATTTTTCTTGTAATGCCTGTTGTTTAAGAGCATAATTTTTTATCTCTTGAGTTGTTTTTTCCTCTTTAATAGCCAATGTCTCACCTCCTAACTAAACATTTTTCTTACTACACCTTTACGAATAGGCATAGCAGCAGCTATATTTTCTTTTTTGGGACGTTTCTTATTTTTAATATGTTCTCTACGAAGTTCTGAGAGTCCATAACAAAGCATTGAGAAACAATACGAACGATCATCATGCAATTTGTTTTGCTTCTCTGTAGACAGTTCAAAGCCATCTTTACCAGATTCTCGTTTCTTTCGTACCATATTAACCATTTCCTCCTTTAGCGAGTCGATCTGTACTAGACCAAGTTCCTCATCAGGAGATAGTTTATAAATTTTAGTTGAGGCCAAATTTCTTTCTTGAAGTTCTTCTTCAACTAAACGATCTAATTCACCTTTAGACATAGATTTATCTTTATACTTAGCAATTAAATCTTTTTTTGCTTTTGCCATTTCTTTTTCGTCTATATCTAGCATTGTTAAATATCCTTTATTATCATACTCAGCAGTGAAATCTATGAGATCAAGTCTCATCATTTCAATAGCAGCTTCATAGATAATAGATTTATACATAGTAGGCGGTAATAATTTAATTTTATCTACAGCATTAGGAAATTTTTTGACATAATCAGACGACTGTTCTTTATCTATAAGACCTCTATGTAAATATTTCTGTTCACCTTCATGTCCTTCTTCATACCAATCTTCCATAAGATAATCTGCAATATTAACACCGGCACCACCAGAACCAGCATCTATAAAGATATTACTTATGTTTGTATAGTCATCGACTCCATCACCGTTATAGTCAAGAATCAGTTGTTTCAGTTTCTTGACCTGTTCAGGTGTACGCATAGGAGTTTTATTCTTTTTACTAAGATCCATAAAATTAATACCATTAGCAATACGCATTCTCCAATTGTCGGAAGAATCTTTATAATATTCTCCAACAAGGACAAAAGAGTTATCCATAGATCTAGCTGGATCATATGCTAAGGCAAAAAGTCTGTCTTTTGTATCATTAAACATAATTGGGGGACGGATAGTAGAATTTTTTACTATCATAGAACGTTTGAAGATGGCATCTGCGCCGCCATCAGAAGTGAATATATTGTAATACTCACGAAGAGCTTTTTCTTTATTTTCACGCATTGCATTGTCAACCTTTTCTTTGGTTAACAGAGATGCTGGATAAATCTTACCTCTATATGTAGCATTAAACATAATCTCACAGTTGATGTCTGCTACAAAATGATCTTTGGAACCCCAGATCATAGCTTTACTGTATTCTTTATACTTTTTATAAAAGTAAGAATCAGTAGTGCTGGCACTTGAAGTGTAGAGTAATTGGTTAGGCAATTCTTTAGGAAGAGTAGTTACATTTACACTTCCACCCATTTTAAAGTTCTTATCCTGAGCTGTATATGGTTCAATAACCTGAAATACTTCTTCGTCCAGGAAACCAGATTCATCAAAACAAACTGCTTCAGCTCTTTTCATATGTTATCTTAGAAGCTTTTTATCTTCTAATTCTTATAATTGTATTTCTTATAAGTTCGGCATACCTTTTCATCCTTAGTAAGGAGATGGGGACTCTTGGAGAAATTATATTCTGTTTTCACAGGTTCATTCTCTATGCTCTGCCTGTGACTGTACTTTTAAATACAGCCTTCCAGTCTGGTTCGCATTTCAGCACTTCCAGTTTTCTTTCCCATTTGACTTTCGTAATTTATTGTTACCAATAAACGAGGCAATTAAGCTGATTTTTTTTGAATGATATGATTTCTGATTTGAAGTTGTTTTTGATATTTCCTAGATAAATAAATTGTAGAATTGTCATAGATTTTAGATAAGAATAGAAGATTATAGTCTCTGCCAGCGATGCACAATCTTAATTTATTTTTATCATGTGTAATATATGAATTGATTCCATGTTGATATAACCATGTTCTGAGTTGGTTGACTAAAGAAGAAGAGATAGAAGTGAAGTCACATCTTACATTGGTTTTATGATCTTGATAAACTACACAGCCGTCACCATCGAAGTAGCCTCTAATGAAATGCCACATTAAATTTTCAGGCAAATCTGGTAATCCAATAGTTGCTGATTTATTTGGAGTACATCCTAAGTTAATTAAGTCATTAACGATCTTGATGCTATGTACGCGAATAAAACAAGTAGTATATACATTATCTTTGTATTTCCCACTGAAACAATTTGATCGTGTTCTCTCTTTTACTTGTAAATTTCCGTCTATACTTTTATTGAATTTTTTTAAATGTTCTTTATCTTGTAATTGCAATTCAATAGACAGTTCTCCTGAGTTAGCTTTTTCATTTTTAAATAAAGCCCCATCAGCCCAAATAAAACCTAACCAATAAGCTTTATCTTCAGAATCTATACATTCAAAATAATCATGGTTATATTCATATCTTTTTTTTAATCCTAATTTACTAGCCTTTATATTCACAGCACTTTTAGTGCGTCCTAAGTAATTAGCTATTTGTTCTTGCGTAAGAAAATTATAATTACTTTTTAAATAAGAAATTTCGCTGTCTGACCAAGTCTGTTTCTTTTTTAATCCAAGTTGGTAGCATTTAGCTGTTATGGCACCTGTACTTCTGTTTAAGTGAATACCTATTTCTTCATTTGAAAGCGTATTATAATTTGCAATTAAAAAAGACACTTCAGCAGTGTCCCAGTTTTTGTTTGGCATTATACGTTCCTCCTAAGATTTATTTATATAAAACCGTATTATATTTTTTTACCTCTTTTTGCGTTGACGTTACTGTTAAGTGTTTTAACGAAGCTACCATTATACAATCTATAAGTAAAGCCTGCAGGATTTCTTATAAAACCATCATTATTGGTCATATTAATGACAACTTCATTCCTGAATACATCAGTTAATCCAGTGAATGACTCAATTTCATTTTTAGCGATAGATACAATCTTTTCAAAAGTTTCTATAGACTGGTCACTGGTGCCGGCACATATGTAGCATCTACAGTTATTAAGAAGCATACCTCTTGTCATGTAATATAAAGCAAGCAATGTCGATTTTCCGTAGTTTCTGGTACATAGCCATAGAGCATACATCTTATCCCAAGAATTCATAAATGTATAGGTCTGCACATCAAGAAGGTCAACACCTATGAATCTCTCCATAAATTTAGTTGGATTCCTCAATCCCCATTGTTTAATTTCAGAAAGTTTCTGCATTCCTTCCATTTTACGCTGAGAAATAATTTCTTCCGTAGGCTTAACAAAAATAGTAGGTGTATCTGGAACCCATATACCAGAATCAGTCTGTTTCATTCCACAATCACCTCATCATTTTCATCAATCAATTTCTTATCTCTAAGGAAATTTTTTAGATCATCGTTCTCTCTACGAAGAATACGTGCTTCTTCAACCGCAGCATCACATTTATTTTCTAATTCCAACACCTTCTGACGTTGGGCTGATATCATTTCAGTATAGTCATTTTCATCTAAAGCCAACTGTTTCATAATTGCAGCAGTACTGGCTTCCGCAACCTGAAGCATACCTTGAGAAGTTCCTATATCAAAAGCATTTACTTCCTGTTCACGAAGCTTCATTTCCTTAAGCTCTTTTACTTTCCCGGTCCAGGTATTAGCACCTTTAGTATTATGATTGCTATGCTTAATACTAATTCCATTATCACGAGCCAAATCAAGAGTAGTTTTCATAATGTCTTTTTTAGTGGCTTCAAGAGCTTTGATAGTAGCAGAATTTTTTATAATAGATTCTGGAGTTTTCTGCAGAGCATTAATTACAGTATTGATTTTTTCAGATTGGTTAAGACTATGTACAATCTCTACACAGGCACCTAACTTCAATTCATCGTCTTGCGTACTTTCATCGAG
>OGZL01000095.1_pt1 | contig 52725 bp, 47 predicted proteins | sample 1576761 | NCBI WGS metagenome assembly OGZL01 (sample SAMEA3541595, study PRJEB24748) | human gut metagenome | biome: human gut; feature: human-associated habitat; material: faeces | place: China | collected 2012
CCGTGAGTATGCGTGTCAAAATATGCAGCAACCATCGGGGCACCTTCCTTGGGATGGCGCATGGCACAGATGTCCGCAAAGCAGGAAATAACGCGGATGGTATCGGCAACACTTTCTCCTTTGGTTGCAGATGAAGAGTTGGCATCGGAAAAGCCGAGCACGCTTCCACCCAGGTTCAACATTGCGGACTCAAAGCTTAGCCGGGTACGGGTACTCGGTTCATAAAAGCAGGTTGCCAGTTTCTTTCCTGCGCAGGCATGGGCGTACTTGTCCATGTGATGCTCAATATCATTGGCCAGATTGAAGATCTGGTCGAGTTCTTCCACACTGAAATCCAGAGGGCTCATTACATGTCTCATAGGGTTCTCCTTTTTGATTTGTATATTTTCTTTCGTTACTGCTGTAAAAAAACAAATGTCTGACTGCACAGCTGCCTGTTTTCCTGTACATCGGTACATCATGAAAAGGGTCGAAGAGAAATCTCTTCGACCTTAGTTTACGTTTAATGGATAAATGATAATAAATCCGCTACCGGCTTACGTTTGGGAGCAGCGGGTTCTTCGTCAGGATATCCGACAGCAATTAAGGCAGCTACTTCCTGATTCTCAGGAATCTCTAAAATAGAAGCAACCTTCGCATCATCAAAGATACCAAGGATGACAGAACCAAGTCCCTGTTCGTAGGCAGCCAGACAAAAACTCTGGGAAGCTATACCGGCATCAAACATCTGCCAGCGGTCACCTTTTGATGTTGTGAAAGAACCATCTCTTTCATAACCACTGCGGCCTTTGATATAAGTTAAGACCATCAGTACGGGAGCATTTTTGATGATGACACCATTGTTGGCAAACATTTCTGCACAACTGTCAGCAATTTGTTCCTTCTTTTCACCGTCTACTGCGATATAACGGGTGATCTGGGTATGCTTCCAGCTTGGAGAATAAGAAGCAGTTTCAACGATCCCGGACAGAAGCTCTCCGGATACCTTCTGATCCTTAAATTTACGGATACTGCGACGTCCTTTAATACATTCCTTAGCGGTCATATTCACACTCCTTTCGTCAATAAAACCGACTCACATATTTTTTTTATCATAGCATATAGAGTAAAGACTTTCAACGAGGAAAAACAGTTTTTATAGTTTTTATGGTTACGGTTTTTATGAACGATATACGGGGAAATAATTGCAATCTGGTGGGGGATATGCTACCATTCAAGAGGATGTAACAATTCTAAGTTATGCGGATTGCCTGCCGGAATTCCTGTATTTGGGCAGAATAGGGGCAATTACCGTTACAGAGAAGAAAGGCGGATTGAAATATGGCAGAAATGATGAGCGAAGATCAATACATGGAACGCAAAAGATGGGTCTTTTTAGGCCTTCCGTTTACTTTTACCACATATCATGTTGCAGAGAATGTAATCACCATCGACAGCGGATTTTTCCGTAAGGTGGAGAATGACTGCTATATGTATAAGGTACAGGATGTGGAGCTGGTAGCCACTTTTTTTGAAAGAATTGCCGGTCTTGGAACGGTAATCTGCTATACCGGGGATACCACACATCCGAAGCTTATGCTGGAGCATATTAAGAATGCGAAGACCATTAAGAACTATATTCTGGAGGCATCCGAGAATGCCCGTATGAAGAGACGTACCCTGAACACCCTGAATATCGGTGCGGAAGCAATGGATGATATGGACGGGGCAGGTCTGGATGAATAAAATATTGGGCTTTACAGGGAAATGCATAAAAGAGTTCGCTTTTAGCGGACTCTTTTTGGATAAGTGCGCCCGGCGGCGCTTATTTTTAACCGGTTATTTTAAGATCTGGTATTGAGCAGCTTTTCGTAGATTAATCCTACAACGAACCAGCAGGGAAAGAAGTCTAACCGGATGACCCTGCCGATCTGCCATTTGTTCTTTACATAGTCCCAGGGGCAGATATTGTGTCTTTTAAGAAATTTGCCGGAGAAAAATTCCGCAGCGAAGATCAGGATGGCATAAATTGTGCCGCGCCATACTATGGACAGATGCTTGAACAGCTGGGAGAGCGGACCTAAAATACAGGCACACCCATAGATAGGGAACATCCACAGGGAGGACTGTCCCATGAGCTTCCATTCCCTCCGGCGCAGGGAAGAAAGTGCGGTAAATACAATTTCAAGGCCCCATCCAAGAAGGCCGCATTTACAAAAGTCAGTCAGTAGTTTTTTCATCATGTTCCAAGTATGTCCGAAAATCCGGAAACTATGCAGCGCTCCGGAACCATGCAGCTTATGATGGGAGAAACATAGAAGACCTGCATTTACAGGGACATTTGACATGAATCTCAGATGAGGGGAGAAGCATGAACGAAAAAGAAACGTCAGCGTATATTGAAGAATTAAAAAAATACGGAAGTGTTCCGGGGCTTACCAATATCCGGAACCTTTGTGAAAAGCTGGGACATCCGGAGAGGGAGTTGTCTTTTGTACACATAGCAGGAACGAACGGGAAGGGATCTACGCTTTCTTTTCTTTCCGAAGTCCTGAAATGTGCAGGATTTAAGGTGGGAAAGTATGTTTCACCAACGATTTCGGATTACCGGGAGCGCATTCAGGTAAATGACCGGATGATTTCAAAACGCTCGCTGTCACAGGGGATGACACTCTGTCGGGAAAAGTGTGAAGAGCTCGCAGCGGAGGGGCAGCCGCATCCGACCGCCTTCGAGGTTGAAACAGCACTTGCGTTCTGGTATTTCAAGGAACAGAAATGCAAGATCGTCGTATTGGAAACAGGGCTTGGGGGAGAGCTGGATGCCACGAATATTGTGTCGAATACCTTAGTTGAAGTTTTTACCTCCATCAGTCTTGATCATATGGGAATTTTAGGAAGCACTCTTTCAGAGATTGCAGCGGTGAAAGCCGGAATTATTAAGAAAGGCTCCATAGCGGTCACAACGGCGCAGAAGCCGGAGGTTATGGAGGTTCTGAAGTTCCGGGCGCAAAGGGAAGGTGTTCCTTTGATGGAAGCTGCTTCTTTGGAGGCAGGGCAGGTGAAGAGTAGTCTGAGTGGTCAGACCTTTTCTTATAAGGAGTTTTCGAAAGTACAGATTTCACTTCTTGGAAGATACCAGATTGAGAATGCGGTATTGGCTTTGGAAACCATACGGGCCTTGCGGATGCAGACACTTCAGGGGCATCCCATAATTATTCCGGATAAGGCAGTACTGCAGGGCATGAAAAATGCCGTATGGCCAGGGAGATTTCAGATTGTTGCAAGGAAGCCCATCTTTATTGCAGATGGAGCACATAACCGGGACGGAGCAGCAAGGCTTGCAGAATCGCTTCAATATTATTTTCCACAGAAGCATATGATCTTTATCATGGGAATTCTGCGCGATAAGGAGCAGGAAGAGATTGTGAAGGCTACTGTGCCGCTCGCCGATCAGGTACTGACGATTTCCACGAAGGGAGCACGGGGCTTTTCGGCCTTAGAACTTGCGGAAATCTGTTCCCGATATCAGGAAAGGGTTACGGCAACAGATGGAATTCAGGAGGCCTTAGAGCTTGCATATCTCATGGCATCCCCGGAGGATGTTATCGTGGCATTCGGTTCACTTTCCTTCTTAGGAGAGCTGTTACCACAGGTAGAGCAGATCGCAGTACAGAAAGTGAAGAAGAAGGGAAGTCTGTTTAATATCTGATCATGCCGGAATGCTCCGGAAGATCAGGGGCTAGGTGTTGGACAGTTATTCTGTCACAAAAGAAATTTAAGGAGAATAGGGATGCAGCAGTCAGATCTAATGATAGGAAAGAAACAATTCAAACGGCAGGGACACACTTATGTAATGGGAATCTTAAATGTAACACCGGATTCCTTCTCCGACGGAGGAAGTTATCCGGAGCTGAGTGATGCCCTGTATCGTGTGGAGCAGATGATGAAAGAAGGAGCAGAGCTGATTGACGTAGGAGGAGAATCTACACGGTCGGGCTACATACAGATTACGGATGAAGAGGAAATTGCAAGAACCTGTCCGGTGATTGAAGCAATTAAGAAGAATTTTGATGTGCCGGTTTCTCTGGATACCTATAAGTCAGAGGTGGCAAAGGCCGGTGTACAGGCAGGTATGGATCTGTTTAATGATATCTGGGGACTGCAGTATGATCCTAAGATGGCAAAGATTATTGCACAAAGCGGATTGCCCTGCGTACTCATGCATAACCGGAAGGTGAAGATGGGGGATGAGATCAAAGCAACACCGGAACTGAAAGCAATGTTCCGGGAGGATTTTGGCAGGATCCTTACGATTGCAGAGGAGGCAGGAATAGACAGAGAGAAGATTATTTTAGATCCGGGAGTCGGCTTTGCAAAGAGCTATGAACAGAACCTGTGGGTCATTAATCATCTGCCGTTCTTTCAGGAGATGGGGTATCCTGTATTGCTTGGAACGAGCCGTAAGTCCGTGGTCGGTCTGACACTTGATCTGCCGGTAAATGAGCGTGTGGAAGGAACGCTTGCTACAACAGCTTTTGCGGTAGAATGCGGCTGCTGCATGGTGCGCGTGCACGATGTCAGGGAAAATGTGCGTTTCATCCGCATGATGGAGGCTATCCGGAATCAGAAATAAACAGTTAGCAATCATTATAATTATAGAAAGAACAAGTAACCGGAATGAGTTACAAAGTGAGTACAATTATGGACAAAATTAATATCAGACATTTAGAAATTTATGCGCATCACGGGGTTTTTCCAAAGGAGAAGCAGGAGGGACAGGTTTTCTATCTGGATGCGGAGCTGTACCTATCCCTGCATGAAGCAGGACAGACCGATGATCTTACGAAAACCGTGCATTACGGAGAGGTCTGTGAGCTGATGAAGGAGACTTTTACGGAACGTAGCTTCGATCTGATTGAGCGGGCAGCAGAGGTTGTGGTACAGAAGGTACTGCTTGCCTATCCGCTGATCCGGAAGATGACGCTGACCGTGAATAAGCCCCATGCCCCGATTCCGATTCCTTTTGAAAATGTATCGGTACAGATTGAGCGTGGCTGGAAAAGGGCTTATCTGGGAGTCGGTTCCAATCTGGGAGATAAAAGAAAATATATCGAAGATGCGGTTGGAAAATTAAAGAAAAATGAGCTGATCCGTGAGGTGCGCTGCTCAAAGCTCCTTGTGACAAAGCCATATGGAGGGGTAGAGCAGGATGATTTTTTAAACGGGGCAATTGAGATCGAAACCCTGCTGTCTCCGATGGAGCTGCTTACCTTTCTGCAGCAGTTAGAGCAGGAGGCACACCGGGAGCGGAAGGTTCACTGGGGACCAAGAACCCTGGATCTGGATATTCTTTTCTATGAAGATGTGATTTCCAATGATCCAAAGCTTTTGATCCCACACCGCGATATGCAGAACCGGCGGTTTGTACTGGAACCCTTAAGTGAACTGTGCCCGTGTTATGTCAACCAATTGTTACAAAAGACGGTTTATGAGATGCTTATGGAACTTCCGGATTAATCGGAAGCCATGGCGGCCTGTTTGGCTGCATTGAAATCGGAAACTTCAATATAGCTGTGCGGGGTACGCTTCATGGGAACATCAGAGTTGAACTCATGGAAGTAGGCATATTGGGAAGTCAGGTTGATATCGGAATAGATTCCAAGGGCAACGACCTCCGGGTTGCTTCCATCCGCTTCCATCCGCATGAGCGCAGGAGCATCCGCATCGTTTTTCTGATAATAAACATAGCCGCTTCCGACATTATAGGTATCCACGCGGTCTTCGGTCAGTACCTCCACTGCACCGGTAGAAAGGGAGTAACGGCACAGCCGGTAATTCGAGGAGGCATCCATGTAATAAATGTAGTCGTAAGCATAGACCGGATAACAGATATTGCCCTCTAACAGGAGAGAGGCACTGTCTGACCGGGTATCAAGTGCGTACAGGTTGTGGTCTTTATCTGTTCCGTTATAATAGATGATTCCATTATGGCAGGCATTGGGACTGATGATTTCATCCGAAACGAGCTTCTGCCCGGATTTGTCGGTTTTGATCTTATAAAATTTGGTGAAGTCGGTGTTGTTGTACCGCTGATAGTAAATATAGTCGCCGGCAAGCTGCATGGTAACGGCTGCCTGACGGTCCAGGCATTTGCTGTTGCTTCCATCCGATTTGCTGCGGTAAACACCATAGGTATGTATGACATAGCCGAGTCCTTTGCCACCGGTTGCATTGTCCAGATAATAATAGAGGTAATTGCCTCCGACATTGATGGAATTTACGGAGCTGCTGGTGAGCTTTTTTAAATCCGTTTCATCCGGATTCATGGAATACAGACAGCCGCCGTCGTAGGCATTGGAAAAGTAAACCCGCCCGTCGGCTTCTGCAAAAAGTCCGTGATTATTCAGATTACCGCCTGTGTTTCCGGTAACGGTAATGTCGTTAGAGGGAATTCTTCCCTGAAATTCCTTAAGAACGCTGAATCCGGCAAGCAGTAACAGAATACAGCAGCAGATGACAATGATTTTCCAGTTTTTTTTCATAAGTTACCTCCTGTCATAAGGAATGTATTTTACAGAATTATTATATAAACTTTACGCAGGTTTCGCAATGGAAATCGGAGAATCCCTTGCGATCAATATTTGATTGGTATACAATGTGAATAACTATTCAGAGCCATGCAATCCTACGTTACATGGCGTTATATAAAAAAGGATGTCGGGGTCAAAGGTCTCCGACTTTGATACCTACGGATTGCTTCGTGCTACGCACTTCCACAATCCTACCCAATATTCGCATATCGTTGGATTATCATCCCACTTCTATGCTCATATCGGGGCGGGTTCTAAGGTCTTTCACCCACTTATGAGCAAGCCCATGTGGGCTTAGACCTTTTGACCCTGGTATCATAAATGATAAGAGAAAGAGAAAAGAATATGGACTTAACACAGTTACGCAAAGACATTGATGAAATCGACCGGCAGCTTGTCGAACTGTATGAACAGCGAATGGACATCTGCACCAGGGTCGCCGAATACAAAATTGAGAATCATAAGCCTGTTTTTGATAAGCTGCGTGAAACAGAGAAGCTTCAGAAGGTCTGTGGGCTTGCCCGGAAAGAGGAGAACAGGAAAGGCGTGGAGGAGCTGTTTACGCAGCTGATGTCCCTAAGCCGCAAGCTGCAGTATGGGATACTTTTAGAGCATGAGAAGAACGATATGTTTTCCTTTACGATCTGCAAAGAACTTGTGGATGAGCATACGAAGGTTATTTTTCAGGGAGCAGAGGGAGCCTATTCACAGCTTGCCATGGAACAGTTTTTCGGCAGGGAGATTGACTGTGATCATGTCGATACCTTCCGGGAAGCGATGGAGTATGTTGCAGACGGAAAGGCCGATTTTGCCGTACTGCCGATCGAAAATTCCACAGTAGGAATTGTGAGTGAGATTTATGATCTTTTAGTAGAATTTGAAAATGTCATTGTCGGAGAGCAGATTATTCCGATCAATCACTGTCTTTTGGGCGTTCCGGGGGCAGCACTTTCCGATATCCGGAAGGTCTATTCCCATCCGCAGTCCCTGATGCAGACAGAGCAGTTTTTAAGCACCCACCCGGAATGGGAGCAGATTAAGATGCAGAATAATGCCTTTGCGGCACGCAAGGTTTCGGAAGACAACGATAAGACACAGGCAGCCATTGCCAGCGAATATGCGGCGAAGCGTTACGGACTTACCATCTTACAGCGCGGTATTCATCAGTGCAGTGATAATGCAACCCGCTTTATTGTGATCAGCGGAAAGAAGATTTTCCTGGAAAAGGCACAGCGGATCAGTGTCTGTTTTGAACTGCCGCATGAAAGTGGTGCACTGTATCACATTCTGTCCCACTTTATTTACAACAATCTGAATATGAGCCGGATTGAAAGCCGCCCTGTTAAGGATAAGGGGTTTGAGTACCGCTTTTTCATTGACTGCAACGGCAATCTGAAGGATGCTGCTGTGCAGAATGCACTGCGGGGGTTAAAGGAGGAAGCATTGAACCTCCGGATACTTGGAAACTACTAAGGAGAAACATACCGATGAGAGAACAGGAACTGATCGTATATAAGGATTTTGAGAAGGAGGAAGGAACCCTTCTTTTTGATATGGCATGGCTCATGGAACACTATGAGGATGATTATTATAACCGGGAGGATCTTGCAGGACTTTTATATGACTGCATGCACCGGCTTCTGGAAATTGCCGGTAACCATGGATTTCACGGGAATCTCTGGCACTGCTATTTAAGTAATCTTCTGGTAAACAATGAAAACAGCTACAGCAGGGCCTGTGAGATCCGTGGGGAAGTGGAAGGGACCATTAACCAGGCAGTGCTGCATGATATTGTGATTTTTAAAGAATTTTTTGATTATGATTTTACGAAGATGACGGAAGCTTTACAGGTTCGGGACTTTTCGCTGATAACGGATTATGTATCGAGTGATTCCGAGTCCAAGGTATATAACAGCCGTATCCGTGAGAGGATCTGTTCCCTGGCTCAGAAGTTTGCAAAGGATCATACGCCGGAGGAGATGAAGGCGACTCTTACGGAGTTTTATAAGGATTACGGGGTTGGCAGGTTCGGCCTGCATAAGGCATTCCGTGTGGTTCATGATGAGAATGGGGTGCAGATTGTACCGATCCAGAATATTGCGCATGTGTACTTGAATGATCTCATCGGCTATGAAATTCCGAAGAAGAAGCTCATTGACAATACCGAGGCTTTTGTCGAAGGAAGAAAGGCTAACAACTGTCTGTTATTCGGCGATGCCGGTACCGGAAAATCATCCAGCATTAAGGGCATTGCGAATGAATATTACGATCAGGGACTGCGTATTATTGAAGTGTATAAGCATCAGTTCCAGGATCTGAATGATGTTATTACCCAGATCAAGAACCGGAATTACAAATTTATCATCTATATGGATGACTTAAGCTTTGAGGATTTTGAAATTGAGTACAAGTATCTGAAGGCGGTGATCGAAGGAGGTCTTGAAAAGAAGCCGAAGAATGTTTTGATCTATGCAACCTCGAACCGCAGACATCTGATTAAGGAAAGCTTTTCCGACAAGGATGACCGGAGAGATGACCTGCATTCCGGAGATACCGTACAGGAAAAGCTGTCGCTCGTTTCCCGGTTTGGAGTAACCATTTTCTTTGCTGCTCCGGATAAAAAACAGTTCCAGAACATTGTAAAGACTCTGGCAGACCGCTACGGCGTGCAGATGGCAGAAGAAGAGCTGCTGCTTGAAGCAAATAAATGGGAGCTTGCCCATGGCGGCTTATCCGGCCGGTGTGCCCAGCAGTTCATTGATTACATACTTGGAAAAAAGGAGTAAAATACCATGGCAGTAAAGACCTTTGCAGCGATTGATATCGGTTCTTATGAGCTTTCCATGAAGATTTTCGAGGTATCGAAGAAGAACGGAATGAAGCAGATCGATCACATCCGTCATAGCATTGATATGGGAACGGAAACTTATACCACAGGGAAGTTAAGCTTTGAACGTGTGGATGAGCTGTGTATGATCTTGCATGAGTTTTCGGACATCATGAAGACCTATCAGGTGACCGATTATAAGGCGTACGGAACCAGTGCCATTCGGGAGAGTAAGAACCGGGCGATTCTGACCGATCAGGTACGGCTGCGTACCGGAATTGAGATGGATATTTTAAGCAATTCCGAGCAGCGTTTTTTGGACTATAAGTCCATTGCCTTACAGGGGAAGCAGTTTGATGAAATTATTGAAAAGGGAACCGCCATTGTAGACATCGGTGGCGGCAGTATCCAGATTTCCCTGTTTGATAAGGATACGCTGGTTTCCACACAGAACCTGAAGCTTGGTGTACTGCGCCTGCGGGAGAGCATGAACCTCCTGAATGCATCGTTAAGCCAGTACAGAACCCTGATTGGAGAGATTGTGGAGTCCCAGCTTTCGGTTTATAAGAAGCTGTATCTGAAGGATCGTGCAATTGAAAACCTGATTATTGTCGATGATTATATTTCTCTGCTGATCCGGCATTATTACCGGAAGCTGGGAGGAGGAGATATCACGACCAGGGAGCAGATTGAAGAGTTTATGGAAAAGAGCCGGATGAAAAGCACGCTCGAGCTTTCAAGGCTCCTTGATATGCCGGAGGAGGATATGCCGGCGCTTTATATTTCACTTCTTATGGTGCACCGGATTATGGAGGACACCGGAGCCAAAACGATCTGGGCACCGGGGGTGACACTTTGTGACGGTATTGCTTATGAATATGCGGAACGCAATAACCTGCTTCCGGTATCCCACGATTTTGAAAAGGACATCATTGCCTGTGCAAAGTCGATCAGCAAGCGGTATCAGGGAAGTAAGAAGCGCAGTGAAACCCTGGAGCAGATTGCGTTACGGATTTTCGACAGCATGAAGAAGGTACACGGCTTATCGAAACGTGACCGGCTGCTTTTACAGATTGCAACCATTCTTCACGATTGTGGGAAGTATATCAGTATGGTGGAGCTTGGTGAATGCTCCTACCGGATTATCATGGCAACGGAAATTATCGGACTGTCGCATCTGGAACGTGAAATCGTAGCGAATGTAGTCAAGTACAACCACATTCCGTTTGACTATTATGAACAGATGGAAAAGACCACGAGTATGGATAAGGAATCCTACTTACGGATGACAAAGCTCCTTGCCATGCTTCGGCTGGCAAACGGACTTGACCGGAGCCATAAGCAGAAGTTTAAGAATATCAGGATTCTTCCGAAGGAGGAACAGCTCCTCATTACCGTGGAAACAAATGAGGACATTACCTTGGAGCGGGGACTTTTCGGACACCGGGCAGAGTTCTTTACCGAAGTGTTTAATATCCGGCCGGTCATCCGGCAGAAGAGAACCCTGGATAAATTGTAACGATTCAGAGCCATGCAGATTATGGCAATATGGACATAGAATTCTTGCATTCCTATGGATATTTGACATGATTTAGAGAGAGAAGAGAAAGGGCATTAATATAAAAATGGGAAAACTAAAATACGATAATCCTGAATATTATGTAAACCGGGAATTGAGCTGGCTTCTGTTTGACCGCAGAGTCATGAGTGAGGCAAAAGACAAGAATAATCCATTATTTGAACGTTTGAAATTCCTGAGCATCACCTCATCCAATCTGGATGAATTCTTCATGGTACGCGTGGCGTCCTTAAAAGATATGGTAAATGCCGGTTATGACAAGAAGGATATTGCGGGAATGACTCCGAAGGAGCAGTTAAAGCAGATTACGAAACAGACGCATGACCTGGTGGAGGAGCAGTACCGGATTTATAACCATTCACTGCTTCCACAGCTTAAGATAAACGGAGTACGTGTTATAAAGGAGCATGAGCAGTTAAGTGAGCCGGAAGCAGAGTATGTGGACCGTTATTATGAAGAGAACATTTATCCGGTACTGACGCCAATGGCGGTAGATTCTTCCAGACCGTTTCCTTTGATCCGGAATAAGTCACTTAATATCGGGGCACTCGTCCGGAAGAAGGATGGAGAAGAAATTCTGGAATTTGCAACGGTTCAGGTGCCGAGTGTCCTTCCAAGAATTATTGAGCTCCCGGGAGAAGAAGGGGAGCGGCTCCTTATTCCCCTTGAAGAAGTTATTGAACGAAATATTGAAAAACTCTTTCTTAATTATGAGATCGTCTGTGCACATCCGTTCCGTATTATGAGGAATGCAGACCTTACGATTGAAGAGGATGAGGCAGAGGATCTGTTAAAGGAAATTGAAAAGCAGCTCAAAAAGCGTCAGTGGGGGCAGGCAATCCGTCTGGAAGTAGAGAAGGGAATGGATGAACGTCTGTTAGAGATCATTGAGCGGGAGCTGAACATCGAAAAGCAGGATGTATATGAAATTGACGGACCCTTAGATCTTACCTTTTTAATGAAGATGTACGGACTTGAGGGCTTTGACCACTTAAAGGAGAAGTCCTATCCGAAGCCACAGCCCGTACCGGAGCTTCCGGCAGACTGCAATATTTTTGATCAGATTAAAAAGCAGGATATTCTGCTATTCCATCCTTACGAAACCTTTACACCGGTGGTGGATTTCATCCGTCAGGCAGCAAGGGATAAAGAGGTGCTTGCCATCAAGCAGACGCTCTACCGTGTGAGCGGCAATTCACCGATTATCGCAGCACTGGCCCAGGCGGCAGAAAACGGCAAGCAGGTTTCGGTGCTTGTGGAACTAAAGGCACGTTTTGATGAAGAGAATAATATCGTATGGGCGAAGATGCTAGAGAAGGCCGGCTGCCATGTCATCTATGGTCTTGTCGGATTAAAGACCCACAGCAAGATCACGCTTGTGGTACGTCGTGAAGAAGACGGTATCCGCAGATATGTGCATTTGGGAACCGGTAACTATAATGATGCGACCGCAAAGCTTTATACAGATATGGGACTGCTTACCTGCAACCCTTCCATCGGGGAGGATGCAACCGCTGTATTCAATATGCTTTCCGGCTATTCCGAGCCGTTAAGCTGGAATAAGCTATCCCTTGCACCACTGTGGTTAAAGGATCGTTTCCTTTATCTCATCGAGAGGGAAATGAAGCATGCCAAAGCCGGTGAAAAAGGACATATCATTGCCAAGGTAAACAGCCTTTGCGATAAGGACATTATTGCAGCCCTCTATGAAGCGGCGGAAGCCGGCGTGAAGATTGACCTGATCGTGCGTGGAATCTGCTGTGTCCGTGTGGGGCTGCCGGGGATCGGAGACCGGATCAGTGTCCGTTCCATTGTGGGTAATTTCCTCGAACACAGCCGGATCTTTTATTTTGAAAATGATGGCAAGCCGGAGTTTTACTGTGCAAGTGCAGACTGGATGCCGAGAAACCTGGAACGTCGTGTGGAAATCATGTTCCCGGTAGAAAAGCCGGAGCTTCAGAAGCGGCTTATGGATATTCTGTCCATACAGCTTCGTGATACCGAAAAGGCACATTTACTTACTCCGGAAGGAACCTATGAGAAGGTGGATAAGAGAGGAAAGGGCTCTTACAATTCACAGCTTATTTTCGGACAGATGGCAGTAGAGCGGGTGAAGGAACAGGAAAAATTAATCAATAACAGAGTATTTATCCCGGAGAAAGGGATCGAGGAGGTATAACGATGCAATATGATGATGCAGTATTACAGTGTTTTCTGGAAAATCAGGAGCAGCTTTTCCCGGAGGGGGATGTGGTGTCTTCTTTGGAAGAAGCGGAAGAGTTTCTTGAGGAGAATTTTGCAGTGGTCGTGAATTCCCTGCGTGAAGTCTGGGACTTCTTTGAAGAAGAGGGCATCGATATGGATGGTGCAGATGAAGATGAAATCCTGAATGCGGATGAAGTGTTCGAAATCGGAGACGGCAGATATCTGATTGTTGAGGGCTGATGCTACGGATGAAAGAATGGTCTGGTATTGCTGCAGAATAGCAATAATTGATTAGTATAAGCCAGTTTTCGAAGAGAAAGAAAACCTCGTTTGTGTGTATACTTAATATATTATGCATTTATCACAAAGGAGGTTTTTATTTATGGCAGCTTTTGAAACGAAACAATACCGCAATTTATTTTCCCTGATCGGAAAAGAGGATCAGGAAATAAATAACCGTCTGAATGAAATTTTTGAAACGTTCTTTTACGGAAGTGAGGAAGAGCGGATTTACCATCCGGTGGGGGAAGATATGGGATATCTGGAGGATACCGGAAATCATGATGCAAGGACAGAAGGCATGTCTTATGGTATGATGATCTGTGTCCAGATGAATAAGAAGGAAGAGTTTGACCGTATCTGGAAATGGGCATGCACTTATATGTGGATGGAAGAAGGGGAAAGCGAAGGCTATTTTGCGTGGTCCTGCGGACTTGACGGGACACGTAATGCCAATGGAGCAGCTCCGGATGGGGAAGAATTCTTTGCTATGGCACTGTTTTTTGCCTCTCACCGCTGGGGTGACGGGGAAGGGATTTACTGCTATTCCGGGCAGGCAAGGAAGATCTTAAGAGCCTGTATCCATAAGGGAGAGAATGGAAGACCTGGATATCCCATGTGGAATCATGAAAACAGGCAGATTTTATTTGTGCCTGGAAGTGATTTTACCGATCCTTCTTACCACCTGCCGCACTTTTATGAGCTGTTTGCACTGTGGGCAGATGAGGAAGACCGGCCGTTCTTTAAAGAGGCTGCAAAGGTAAGCCGCGAATATCTGGCAAAGGCCTGCCACCCAAAGACCGGAATGAGTGCCGAGTATGCCGAGTTTGACGGTCAGCCCATGAGTCGCCCGTTACCGTGGATAACTGATCGACATGACTGGTTTTTCAGTGATGCGTACCGTACCGTGGCAAATATCGGACTGGATTATGAATGGTTTGGAATCGATGAAGGACAATATGAAGCACCGGAAAAGCTGTTACGGTTCCTGGATGCACGGTGGGACGAGGATCCCTTCGAAATCTATGAGGTGGATGGAACCAGTCTTCATGAACCGGCGCTTCATCCGGTCGGATTACAGGTTACCACTACACAGGGAATTCTTTCCGTTCTTGGACGGACGAAGGATGAAGAAAGTATCCGGATTGCAAAAAAGTGGCTGGAGGAATTCTTCCGGATGCCGTTAAGGAAAGGTGACCGGAGATATTATGATAATTGCCTGTATTTCTTTGCATTCCTTGCATTGAGCGGCAATTACCGGATCTGGTAGAAGAAATCGTGCAGAATTAATACGGTATAAGGAAAATATGAAGTAAGGAATCAGAAAAAAACAAGGGGGAAGCAGCAGATGAAAAGGCTGATGGATCGGCTTCAACGCTGGATGGACGATTATAGTATCCGTAAAAAGTTACTCATTCTTTATGTGGTCTGTGTGCTTTTCCCACTTGTTCTGACAGATGCAGTGATTCTGTATATTGTGTTTGATAATGAGCATCAACAGCAGCAGAAGGAATTTGCAAGCATTGCATCTGCCGTAGAGGCAGATCTGGCCTATACGTTTGAGGAAGCCATTGATTTTACAAACAGTGTATATATTAACCGCACACTGAATCTGTTTTTGGAACAGTCCTTTTCTTCCCCGCTTGAATTTTTTGAAGAGAGCAGAAGGTTCAGTACGGATCCCTTTCTGGGAAATATGAATTCAGACCGTTTTCAGGTAGTGTTTTATGGAGATAATGACGATATTGTGAACGGAGGTCTTTTTTATCGTCTGGACTCGGTTGCTGACAGTACGTTATTCCTGGAATATCAGCAGAAGGACAGGGATATGACGGTGATTTTTAATTATAAGGAAAACAGTATCAATGTAGTGAGTAATCGAACAATTGTGATGATCCGAAGGATGGATTATTACCGGGATCTGCAGAAAGAGAAATATGTTGTGGTAACGGTTGATTACGTGAATCTGGTACGGCGTTTTCAGGATATGCGTTACAATGCACCGGTGATGGTCTGCTCAGGAGACCGGATTCTGTTTACCAATGATGGAAATCTCAGAACGAAAATTGACTATGAATATCTGACAGGAAAGGAGAATATCCGGCTGGAACGTGATTTTTTCATATGTGGTGAGCCATTCCGGATTTTAATTATGCAGCCTTCGGGAGGTATTCTTCCAAGTATTCAGGATCATTTCCTGTTGATTCTGTGTCTGATTCTGGTAAATGCATTACTGCCGCTTGCGTTGGTATCCCTGATTAACCGGTCCTTTGCACAGCGGCTTGGAGAATTAAGCACAGCATTTGACCGTATGGATACGGAGGAGATCGAAGAGCTGGAGTATATTCAGGGCACGGATGAAATCAGCGCCCTGATGTGGAACTATAACCAGATGGTCCGGCGTATGAAGGAACTGATCCAGACGGTATATAAGGACCGGCTGGAAAAACAGGGAATTGATATCGCAAGGCAGCAGGCAGAGCTTTTGGCACTATACAGTCAGATTAATCCTCATTTTCTGTTTAACGTATTGGAAAGTATCCGTATGCACTGTGTCCTGAAAAAAGAAAATGAAACAGCTGCGATGGTAGAACGTCTTGCTATTCTTGAACGGCAGAATGTGGAATGGAATACAGATGATACAACGATTGAAGAAGAAGTGAGCTTTATTAAGGCATATCTGGAGCTGCAAAAGTACCGGTTTGGTGACAGGTTGTCTTATGAAATTGATGTTTCCAAAGAATGTCAGAGCGTGAAGATTCCAAAGCTTGCTCTTGTTACCTTTGTAGAGAACTCCTGTGTACATGGAGTCGAAAAGAAATCGGTTCCCTGCTGGATTTATTTACGTGTCTATTGGAAAGAGAATTGTCTGATCATGGAAGTAGAGGATACCGGTAATGGAATGGATGAGGATGAAGTAAAGCTGCTCAATCACAGAATGAATCATGTACAGATTGATGACATCCGTAAAAAGAAGCATGTCGGTGTACTGAATGCCTGTCTAAGGCTTAAGATGGCAACGAAAGATCAGGTGTCCTTTGAAATGGAAAGTGAAAAAGGAATCGGGACGTTTCTGGTGATCCGCATTCCGGAAAGTGCAGTTTTGTGAAAGAATAATATAGAAGGGGATTACTATACAAATGAAGGTGTTGCTTGTAGATGATGAACCATTTATTTTGCAGGGACTGTCTGTACTCATCGACTGGGCAGCTGAAGGCTGTGAAATCGTTAAGATGGCGTCCAATGGAAAAGAAGCCCTGCTTTATCTTGAGGATCATGAGGCTGACCTTGTAATTACCGATATTAAGATGCCTGTGATGTCAGGACTGGAGCTGCTTGAGCAGATCAGGGGAAGACAGATTTCCGATGCGTTTTTTATTATACTCAGCGGGTATAATGATTTTTCCTATGCGCAGAAAGCGATCCGCTATGCCTGTATGGATTATCTGGTAAAACCGGTTCAGAAGGATGCATTGCTGGAGCTGATCCGTAAGGCCAAAAGCAGTCTGGCGGTTACTGAACAAAATGCGGAAAATGAGCGCCGGATGCAGGAAATGCAGTTGAAGCAGTATATTATTGCACTTTTACGGGGAAAGCAGAACGAAGAGGAGCTTAAGTATGTGAAAGAGCGTTTACGGCTTGGGGATGGAGGCTTACGCTACATTCATATCAGTATGCAGAATATTTCGGATATTGAAGAGCTTTCTGACAGTGAACTGCAGGTGATCCGCAGCCGGATGTATGATTGTGCAATGGAAATTCTGGAAGATGATGGTTCTCATTTGTTTCGGGAATTGCTTGATTATGAAGAGGACTATGAAATAGGGTTTGTATATGCAGATTATATGGCAGCAGAGCGTATGATGGACCGGGATGAATTTTTACTCTGGTTTGCAGAAAGGATGAATGAACATATTGATTTTTCTGTGATATTGCTTGCAGGAAAAAGGGTAGAAGAGCCGAATAAATTATCACATTCTTATTCGGCAGCCTGTGCACTGCGTTCCTCGAAAGGATTCCGTCAGGAGAAAACGGTTTACTGCTATGAAGAAGAAATGCAGGTCGGAGAAGGAAAAATCGTCCTTTGCAAACAGAGTCTGGATCATCTGATCACAGCGGTAGAGCAGAATGATGTAAACGGGATTCATGGCAGCGTGGATGAGCTGTTCCAGGAGATGGAAAACTTAGGAATGGCGAGGGATCTGGTGACAATAAATACCAATTATCTGTTGTTCCAGCTGATTCAGCTGGCCGTAGAACAGGATGAAACCGTAGACCAGGAAGAGGTGATGCAGTATATCAGCGAAAATGTTTTTGATACCGGAATCACAAGAGGAAGCCGGGCGCATCTTCGAAGATTTGCCTGTGATTATGCGGAATATCTGATCCAGCTCCGCAAAAATGTATCCAGAGGAGTATTGCAGGATATCGAGAGAGAAATTAAAGAGCATTTCGCAGATAACCTGACGCTCCGGGATCTGAGTAAGAAGTACTTTGTAAACAGCTCCTATCTGGGACAGATTTTCCGTAAAAAGTATGGACAGTCCTTTAAGGATTATTTATGTGAATACCGGATTAATGAAGCAGCACAGGAGTTGCTTAAGACCGATAAGAAGATCAGTCAGATCGCAGAAGAAGTCGGATACCGTGATACGGATTATTTCATCAGTAAGTTTATTGAGCAGAAGGGATGTACGCCGAGTAAATACCGCAAAAATGCGGGTGTGACCGAATAGAAGGCCGGGATGGCACAGCGATAGACAATATGAATTTAAGACAGAGCCCTGTATGGAATATGAATGAGAATCGGGTCTGTATGAGGCTTTTTGGTTCTAGAGTTTTTCGGGGATAATACTAGAACTCATCCGGTTGCGGACGGATAGGAAAACACATAAGATGTTTGAGAATGCCATGGAGTATTTCGAACTTAAGAAAGTGATCGGGGCTTTTGCCCCGACATTATTTAATATAATTAAGGAGGGATATTAATTGAGTAGAGAAAAAACCAGAGTTTCACTTGCAAGAAAGATTATAGAGGCAATTCTACTCATGCAGGTTGTTGTCATGACGTGTCTTTCCATAATGGTGGTATATGGAATTACACAAAATGTAAGGACAACGGCAACAGACAATCTGCAGACAATCGTACAGGAGAGAAGCCAGATTGTGGAAAATTATGTACAGGAATCCGAGGTGATTCTGTCAGCATACAGTAAGGCAGGAGAAATTTTGAATGTCCTCAAAAATCCGGAAAATAAATCAGCAGTTGATGCAGCACAGAAATATACGGAATCCTTTTCTGCGGATATAAACAATCTGGAAGGACTGTATGTAAGTGAATGGAATACCCATGTACTTGCCCATACCAATGCAGGTGTTGTTGGCATCACTACAAGAGAGGGTGATTCCCTGCAAGCATTACAGGATATCCTGCTTGCAACGGATGGGGTATATAATACAGGAATCATTATATCACCGGCAAGCGGCGATCAGATTGTCTCCATGTATCGGGCGATCTATGATGAAAGTGGGAATCCTGCAGGACTTGTTGGAGGAGGAATTTATACGGCAGGTCTTGTCAATAAACTGGACAACCTTGGAATGAATGGAATGGAACATGCAACTTACTGCATGATTAATGTAAAGGATCATAAATATATTTTTCACAATCAGCCGGAAATGGTTGCTACAGAAACAGAGGAAGAGTATCTGCTGCAGTTATGTGAGAAATATAAGGATACCCCCAATTCTGTTGGCGGTTATGTCGAGCACAAAGAGAATGGAAAAGACTATATTGACTCCTATTATTACATGGCAGACCGTGGATGGCTGTTTATTATTAAAGACAGTTACGAGGAATTGTTTGATTCAGCAATAACCATGCGGACAAATCTGATGCTTTTGTGTGCAGCTATTCTGCTTGTGCTTGGGGTGGTTTCCGTGATCATTATAAACCGGATGATGCGGCCGATGAAACCGATCGAAAACGGAATCCTCGCGCTACAGCAATTTGATATCAAAGAAAATGATGAAATAGAAAAGCATTATACAAGAAAGGACGAGTTGGGAAGTATTTCAAGAGCAACAGGTACACTGATCCGTTCGTTGAGAGATATTGTCCAGACTCTTCGGGAGTGCTGCGGCACTTTGCATGGAAAAGCGGATGATTTACAGAATTCAGCAGTAGAACTCGTAGATGATATGACGGATCAGACGGCGACAACGGAGCAGCTGTCTGCCTCTCTGGAAAGCACAAATGATGCGATTGCCCATGTGTATGAAGAAATAGGGAATATCAATGCCATTGTGGAGAGCATTATGCAAGAAATCCGGGATTCGGATGATATGAGCAGAAAAGTGAAAGTAAATGCAATGGAGATGCAGTCAAGTGCCAGGGAAGCATATGAAAAAGGAAAGGAAGAGCTGAAAACAACCAGAACTTCTGTTAAAAATGCAATTTCCAGTCTGAATGGGTTATCAAAAATTAATCAGCTGGCAATGGAAATACTGAGTATTGCAAATAAAACGAATCTTTTATCTCTTAATGCGTCCATTGAAGCAGCAAGAGCCGGCGAGGCCGGAAAGGGCTTTGCTGTTGTTGCGGGTGAAATCGGCGCACTTGCTGATACATCCAAATTAACGGCAACCAATATCCAGCAGATTTGTGCGGAAGCAAATGACAGTATTGATAGTGTTAATAATTGCTTTAATGATATGATGGGTTATATGGAACAAAGTGTTGTACGGCAGTTTGAAAATTTTGCAAGTCAGTCAACGGATAACCGGTCGGCTGCGGAAGTAATTAAGAAACAGTTGGATGAAATAAATATCGCAATCGGGCAGCTGGAACAGTCAGTCAGTCAGATTGGCGAGCACATAGAAGATGTCCATGAAATTACCCAACAGGATCGGGAAGCAATAGGCGGCATTGTACATAAGAATGAAAAGCTTGCTGTAGTGGCAGATACGATCCGGAATCAGGCGCAGGAGAATCAGAATATTGCACGGCAGTTGGCAGAAATTGTGGATCAGTTTGAAATGTAGTATTGTGTATGAAAGGCCGTTCTTATCATGTGTTGTATCCTGGTGGTTACAATTTTGTACGGCTTGCGTTTGCAAAACCCGATAAACTATAGTTTATCGGGTTTTCAGTTAGAGTTTTTCGGGTTGTTTACACGTGGTGAAAAGGTATAATAAAATTATCAAATGTTTCTAAAACAAACAAGAGGGAGGCAAATATGAAACTGAAAAAATTAACAGCTTTATTACTTGGCGTTACCATGACAGTAACCATGCTGGCTGGCTGCGGTGGCGCTACAACAACAGATGACAGTAGTACATCATCTACAACAGAGACTACAACAGAGACTACAACCGAGTCTTCTGACACAGCAGGAGATTCCACAACAGAAGAGGCGAAAACTTCTTATTCAGAAGACGAAATTTCAGATTTCACCATGTTCATTACCATGCCGGGTTCTGAAATTAATGATGATAATGAAATTGCCCAGATGATTGGCGAGAAGTGGGGCGTTCGTATTAAAGAGACATGGTTAACAGGACAGACTGCATCAGAAGCAACCGGTATGTTAATTGCAAGTGATGAATATCCGGATTATATTGACAGCGATGACATGTCACTCCTGGTAGATGCAGGAGCACTCATCCCACTGGATGACTATATTGATCAGTATCCGGAATTTAAAGAAAAATGGTTCACAGAAGATGAGTGGGAAAAGTTCCGTCAGCCGGATGGACATATCTACTGGATCAATCCTTTTGGAAATACGAAGGGTGAGCCTACTGCAACAACACATAATGATGAAGCATTCTGGATTCAGGTAAGAGTTCTTGAGTGGGCAGGATATCCGGAAATCAAGACCATGGATCAGTATTTCCAGGTAATCGAAGATTACATGGCAGCAAATCCGACCATGGAAGATGGAACACCGAATATCCCTTATACCATTCTCTGTGAAGACTGGAGATACTTCTGCCTTGAAAATGCAGGACAGTTCCTCGGTGGATATCCGAATGACGGATCCGTTATTGTTAATAAGGATACGATGACAATTGAAGATTACAATACTTCTGAGGATACCATTCAGTATTTCAAGAAGCTGAATGAAGAATATCAGAAGGGCTTCGTAGACCCTGAAAGCTTTACCCAGACCTATGATGAGTATATTGCCAAGCTTTCTACCGGACGTGTCCTTGGTATGGTAGACCAGTGGTGGGATTTCGCATACACCGTAAATGATGTATTTAAACAGCAGGGACTTGATGCAAAGGGCTGCAACTATGTTCCTCTGGGATTAACAACCGAAGAAGGAATGGAAAACAGATGGCATACATACGATGATACGGTTAACCAGGCTTCCGGTGTTGCTATTACCAAGGATTGTAAGGATCCGGATAAGGCATTCAAATTTATCGTTGATTGTGCAATGGATCAGGAACTGCATGATTTAAGATTCTGGGGTGTTAAGGATGTAGATTATACCGTTGATGAAAATGGTTTATATGCAAGAACACAGGAGCAGAGAATGAACTGGTCAGATACTGCATATCAGGCATCTCATCGCTGTCAGTATTCTTATATGCCTCAGTGGGGTGGTACCAGCGATGATGGAATCAACGCAAACAAGCCGGAGGAACAGCCTGCAGAATTCCAGGTTGACATGGCTCAGCCGTTAAAGGATTGTCTGACAGCATACGGAGCAGACAACTATGTAGATATGATCGGCTCTGTAGTAGAAGCAAATGGCCCCTGGTTCCCTATGTATAGTTATTCTAATAACTTCACCACAGAGACTCCTGGTGGTGTGGCATGGACAAAGATGGGTGAAATTAAGCATGAGTACTTACCTAAGGTTGTAATGGCCAGTGATTTCGAAGCTGGATGGGCTGAGTATATGGATGCATATAATGCTTGCAAACCTGAAGATTTCATTAGTGAGATGCAGGCAATTCTGGATACCTTTAAGTAGGAGATAGAGACTGCAGCATTTAAAATGATTGTGAGAGGAAAGCGGCAGTAGGATTCGGTAAGAAAACTATTGCCGCTTCCTTATTACAAGTTAGGAGCGGATATATGAGTCAGGGCGTAGCTAAAGTAAAAAAAGACAAAAAGATAACATGGAAAGAAATTAAAAGACAGAAATTTCTGCTGATCGTTTCCTTCTTTATGGTGATTTATGGAATTATCTTTTATTACTGGCCATTAACCGGATGGCTGATGGCATTCCAGAATTATAAACCCAAGGATGGATTGTTGGGATCTAAATTTGTGGGACTTGCAAAGTTCCAGTTCCTGTTTCAGGATGCAACCTTTTTACGGGTTATCCGTAATACATTTTGTATGGGTGTGCTGAATCTGGTGACATCCACAATTATGGCAATACTATTTGCCATTCTGCTAAATGAAATTCGTGCCACGAAATCGAAAAAGGTAATACAGACAATTTCCTATTTACCTCATTTCCTTTCCTGGATTATTGTTACCGGTATTTTACATGATGCGTTATCTTCTACCGGTATCATCAACGAATTATTAATGAAAGCTGGAATTATTGACCGCGCAATTGACTTCTTTGCGCATCCCAAATATTTCTGGTGGATTGTAGCATTTGCAAACTGCTGGAAGGAAACCGGATGGAATGCCATTATTTATCTGGCAGCCATTACCTCCATTGATCCGTGTCTGTATGAAGCAGCATCCATTGATGGAGCCGGAAGATGGGCAAAGATTAAATATATAACATTACCGGGTATTAAGCCTACGATCATGATTTTGTTATTGATGAATGTAGGTAATGTACTGAATGCAGGATTTGAAGTACAGTATCTGTTAGGTAATGGCCTGATTAAGAGTGTATCGGATACCATTGATATCTATGTTCTTACCTGGGGTATCAGTCAGAATGACTTCTCATTAGGTACTGCAGCCGGAATATTTAAGAGTGCAGTCAGCATTGCACTGATTCTGGTCGCTAATTTTGCTGCAAAACGTATGGGCGAAGAAAGGTTATTCTAGGAGGTAGAGACATGAAAAAGAAAAAGACATCCCTTGCGGATAAGATATTCGTAGTTTTTAATACTTTGTTCATGATTGCCTTTGTTGTAATCACCTTATATCCGGTATTGAATACCCTGGCAATTTCCCTTAATGATGGTATTGATGCAGTAAGAGGCGGCATTTATTTATGGCCAAGAAAGTTTACGTTAAATAACTACAAGACGGTGCTTACCAAGCAGAATATGCTTCAGGGCGCTTACATAACCGTATTAAGAACGATAATCGGAACACTGCTTTCCCTGGTAACCAATGCACTTCTGGCATTTGTGGTCAGCAGAAAGCGTTTTATGTTCAAGTCCCAGTTATCGTTGTTCTGGGTAATTACCATGTATGTAAACGGCGGTATGATTCCGATCTTTATGTTATACAGAAACCTGCACCTGACCGGAACCTTCTGGGTATATGTCATTCCCGGAACAATCAGTGCATTTAATATGCTGGTATTAAGAACCTATATGCAGGGACTTCCGGATTCCCTCGAAGAATCTGCACAGCTGGATGGTGCAGGATACTGGACGATATTTATTAAAATCATATCTCCGTTATGTAAACCGGTATATGCGACTGTTGCCCTGTTCGTTGCAGTATATCAGTGGAATTCCTGGTTCGATGCCATGCTGTATAATAGAATGAAAGGTGAGTATACAACTCTGCAGTATGAGCTGATGAAATTATTGTCCTCCGTAATGCAGCAGAGCGGAAGCGCAGCAAATGCCTCCGCAGCCGGAGCAAGCTCAGCAGCAGTAACACCTGTTACTGTAAGGTCCGCAGCAACGATTGCAACCATGCTTCCGATCATCTGCCTGTATCCGTTCTTACAAAGATACTTCGTAACCGGACTTACCATCGGTGGTGTTAAGGAGTAAGATAATCAAAAATGCTTATGCAAGCTCTACAGGAAAATAAAAGAGAGAGATAATGATAAAATCCGCAGTCCGGGAGGCTGCGGATTTTTTTAGTGGATTTTATCAGGAAAGTAAGGTACACTGTAACTGTTCAGAGTTATGCAGATTTGTTTTCGGCAGATGCCTGTATTCAGATGGAATTACAAATATTACTTCATAAAAATGGGGGAACAGAATGAATATTGTCTTATTATCAGGAGGATCAGGAAAGCGTTTATGGCCTTTATCCAACGATATCCGGTCCAAACAGTTTATCAAGATTTTTAAGAAGGAAGACGGAGAATATGAATCTATGGTGCAGCGGGTCTACCGTCAGATTAAGATGGTGGATGCAGAAGCGACTGTTACGATTGCAACATCGAAGTCACAGGTATCCGCCATCCATAACCAGCTTGGTGAAGAGGTTTCCGTCTGTGTGGAGCCGTGCCGCCGTGATACCTTTCCTGCCATTGCGCTTGCCGCAGCTTATCTTAAGGATGTGAAGCACATTTCAGAGAAGGAGGCTGTTGTGGTGTGCCCTGTGGATCCGTATGTGGACGAGGATTACTTTGAAACCGTAAAGGAACTGGCGCGCCTTGCACAGCAGCAAGAGGCAAACCTGGTGCTGATGGGAATTGAACCGACGTATCCAAGTGAAAAGTATGGCTATGTGATTCCGGAGAGCAAGGAGCGGGTGAGCAAGGTTTCTACCTTTAAGGAGAAGCCGACTGCCGATGTGGCAAAGGAATATATTGCAAAGGGTGCACTGTGGAACGGTGGTGTGTTCGCTTTCCGGCTTGGATATCTCATTCAGAAGGCACATGAGCTCATTGACTTTACGGATTATCAGGACCTGTTTGCAAAATATGAAACACTGCAGAAGATCAGCTTTGATTATGCGGTCGGGGAAAAAGAGTCTGATATCAGTGTATTGCGCTTTGCCGGACAATGGAAGGATCTTGGAACCTGGAATACCCTGACAGAGGCCATGGAAGACGCAAGCATCGGAGATGCCATTTTTAATGAGAAGTGCAGCAATGTCCATGTCATTAATGAACTGGATGTTCCGGTGCTGTGTATGGGATTACGGGATGTTGTGGTATCGGCAAGCCCGGAGGGAATCCTCGTATCCGACAAGGAACAGTCAAGCTACATTAAGCCCTTTGTAGATAAAATTGACCAGCAGATCATGTTTGCGGAGAAATCATGGGGGAGCTTCCGGGTACTTGACATTGAAGATGAGAGCATGACAATCAAGGTGACTCTGATGCCGGGACATAAGATGAATTATCACAGTCATGAGCGTCGCGACGAGGTTTGGACGATTATTCAGGGAAACGGACAGGCAATCCTTGATGATGAGATAAAGGACGTCAGACCGGGGGATGTCCTGACGATGAAAGCCGGCTGCAAACATACAATTGCAGCAGTCACAGAGCTGAAACTGATCGAGGTTCAGCTTGGAAAAGAGATCAGTGTAAAGGACAAGATCAAATATTAAATAGTTTCTGACGAAAAAGCAAAGAAATTTTGGAAAAACCCTTGCATTTCCTTATAAGAAGTGTTAATCTGACTATAGTTACAAAGATTTACCAGTTACAGTGGACTTGCGAGTCCACTGTTTTTTTGAGTAGAACCATACCTGTGCACTTAAGGAATGCAGGTTGGAGATGCAGCATGAGTTTAGTGCAGCAGGCAGAGTATGGATTGAAGGCAGGCAAAGAATTTAGGAGGAAGAATGTCAAAGAGAGAGTTTTATGAAGCAAGGACAGAGGAATTGTTAAAGCCGATCGTGGAATCAGCCGGTGTGGAAATCTACGATGTGGAGTATGTGAAGGAAGGAAGCGACTTTTATCTTCGCTGCTACATTGACAGGGACGGCGGCGTGAACATTCAGGATTGTGAGACGGTGAGCCGTGCACTTTCTGATCAGCTTGATGCAGAGGATTATATCGAGGATGCCTATATTCTGGAGGTGAGCTCTCCGGGACTTGGCAGAACCTTAAAGAAGGAGAAGCATCTTTCAAAGAGCATCGGGATGGAAGTCGAATTAAAGACGTTTAAACCGGTGAACGGTTCAAAGGATTTTGAAGGAGTCCTGAAGGCATTTGATAATGATACACTGACATTAACCGTTGAAGATGGTCAGGATCTGGTTTTTCAGAGAAAAGATATTGCAGTTATAAAATTGGCACTGGATTTTTAGTCCAAATACAAGCAGAAAGGATACGAAAATGAACAAAGAATTAATGGAAGCACTTGATATTTTGGAAAAGGAGAAGGAAATCAGCAAAGAGACTTTATTTGAGTCGATTGAGAATTCCCTTTACACTGCATGCGAAAAGCATTTTGGCAGAGCAGACAATATCAAGGTAGAGATTGACCGTGAAACCTGTGATTTCCTATGCTATGCAGAGAAAGAAGTTGTAGAAACCGCAGATGATGTGGAAGATGATCTGTTACAGATTTCCTTAGAGGATGCACAGAAGATTAAAGCAACCGCAAAGGTTGGCGACATCATTCATGTAGAGATCAAGTCCAAGGAATTCGGACGTATCGCAACCCAGAATGCGAAGAGCGTGATTTTGCAGAAGATCCGTGAAGAAGAAAGAAATGTAATCTACAATCAGTACTATGCGAAAGAAAAAGATGTGGTTACCGGAATTGTACAGAGATATATCGGACGTAACATCAGCGTAAACTTAGGTAAGGCCGATGGTATTTTAAATGAAAGTGAAATGGTAAAGGGTGAGCACTTCCGCCCGACCGAGCGAATCAAGGTTTATATTCTGGAGGTAAAGAACGGCTCCAAGGGACCGAGAATCCTGGTAAGCCGCACCCATCCGGAGCTGGTAAAGCGTCTGTTTGAAGCAGAGGTTACTGAAATTAAGGATGGAACTGTAGAGATTATGAGTATTGCAAGAGAAGCAGGAAGCAGAACCAAGATGGCTGTCCGTTCCAACAATCCGAACGTAGATGCGGTCGGTGCCTGCGTTGGTATGAATGGCGCGAGAGTAAATTCCATTGTGGATGAGCTTCGTGGAGAGAAGATTGATATTATCAACTGGGATGAAAACCCCGGTAATCTGATCCAGAACGCATTATCTCCTGCAAAGATCGTTGCTGTATTTGCAGATCCGGATGAAAAGACTGCCAAGGTGGTTGTTCCGGATTACCAGTTATCTCTTGCCATTGGTAAGGAAGGACAGAATGCAAGACTTGCAGCCAGACTGACCGGATACAAGATCGATATCAAGAGTGAGACGCAGGCCAAGGATGCGCCGGGCTTCCGTTATGAGGACTATGTGTACGAGGATGAAGAATATGATGAGGATGCCGAGTATGCAGATGATGAGTATCTGACAGAAGAAGGTCAGGAAGGTATGGATGAAGTACCCTCTGAAGAATAAAGGTGGTTTGGTATGGCAAAAAAGATTCCCTTAAGACAGTGTGTGGGATGCGGAGAAATGAAAAGCAAGAAGGAAATGATGCGCGTCCTGAAAACACCGGAGGATGAAATCGTATTAGATTTGACCGGAAAGAAAAATGGAAGAGGCGCATATCTTTGTATCTCGAGAGAGTGCCTTAAAAAGGCACGGAAGAATAAAGGATTGGAACGGTCTTTCAAAATGAGTATTCCGAATGAAGTATATGACAGCCTGGAAAAGGAGTATGACGAGAATGAATGATCCTGTGCAGATGAAGAAGGTGTTGTCTTTACTGGGGCTTGCTGCGAGGGGGAGAAATCTGGTAAGCGGCGAATTCTCCACGGAGAATGCAGTAAAGGACGGGAGTGCATGTCTGGTGATCATCAGCGAAGATGCATCCGCAAACACGAAAAAGTTATTTACAGATAAATGTAGTTTTTATGAGGTCCCCATTTATACCTTAGGGACAAAGGAAATGCTTGGAAAGGCAATCGGGAAGGAAATGCGGGCATCCCTTGCGGTGACGGATCCGGGGCTTTCTGACAGCATCATGAAACATCTGCAGACAATTCAGGAATGATACAGATAGCATTTGGAGTTCATTTGGAGTGAATAAGACGGAGGTAAATAAATGTCGAAAATCAAAGTGCATGAATTAGCAAAGGAGCTGGAGAAGCAGAGCAGGGAAGTGATTGCATTTCTTCAGGAAAAAGGAATAGAAGTAAAGGCAGCACAGAGCTCTGTGGAGGAAGATGCGGCAGAAATGGTCCGTAAAGCATTTGGTGCCGCAAAAAAAGCAGATGTCAAGGCAGAGGTGAAGCCCGAAGCCAAGGCAGAAGCAAAGCCGGAAGCAAAGGAAGAAACAAAGACAGATGTGAAGCCTGAAGTGAAACCGGAGGTAAAATCAGAAGCCAAAGCAGAACCTTCCAAAGAAGTGCGGAAGGAAGCACCGAAAGCAGAGGAAAAGCAGGCAGCTCCTGTGAAAAAGAAAAAGATTATTTTTGTAAGTAATCCGCATAATAGTAATATACCGGGACAGCGTTCACAGGGTGAGCGCAGACAGGGGCAGAATAATCGCCAGGGGAATAATAATTACAATGGAAGACCGGGACAGAACAGGGAAGTTCCCCACAAGATTATTAAGCCTCTTACGGCTCCGTCCCAGATGGAGACTTCCACAAGTGATTTTAAGCAGAATTCCAGAAGAATGGATGAAGCAAGAGCCGAACTTCGTGCTTCCGAAAAGCGTGCAGCCGAAGAACGTGAACAGGCCGCCCAGAGAGCAGCAAGGTCTGAAAATCCCCGTCCGGATAACCGGGGACAGAATCGTCCGGATAACCGGAATGACAACCGTAACGATAACCGTGGTGAAAACAGACCAGGAAACAGACCGGACAACAGAGACGGAAGGGATCAAAGAAACGATAGAAATGACAGAAATGACAGAAATCAGAGATTTGGTCAGAACAATCAGGGAGAGAGGAATAACAACCGAAGACCTGAAAACGGGAATCGCTTTAACAACCAGAATGGCAAGGGAGATTTCCGTAATAACGGCGGTGATGGGAACCGTAACCGCGGCGATTTCAATAATAACCGCGGTGAGAGAAGCAATGGAGGGCAGGACTCTCGATTTAAGCGGAATGAAAAGCCGGGTAAGAGTTTCGCTCAGGATACCCCGCCGGTTAAGGATGACAAGCGCAGAGAGGAAGAAAAGCGCAGAATCAGTCAGGAGAAGGATAAGAGATCCAAGAAGGATTTCATGTATGAAGAGGACGAAGCAGCTTTAAAGAACAAGAATAAAGCAGGACGCTTCATTAAGCCGGAGAAGAAGGCAGAGGAGCCGGCAGAAGAGCAGATCAAGGTCATCACCATTCCGGAATCCTTAACCATCAAGGATCTGGCAGATAAGATGAAGCTGCAGCCTTCCGCAATTATTAAAAAGCTGTTCCTGCAGGGACAGATCGTAACCGTAAACTCTGAAATTACCTTTGAGGATGCGGAGAACATTGCAATTGACTATGACATCATCTGTGAGAGAGAAGTTAAGGTGGATGTCATTGAAGAGCTGTTAAAGGAAGACGAAGAAAAGGAAGAGGATCTTGTGAGCAGACCGCCCGTTATCTGTGTTATGGGTCATGTTGATCATGGTAAAACCTCTCTCCTCGATGCAATCCGTAAGACCAATGTGACCGATAAGGAAGCAGGGGGTATTACCCAGCATATCGGTGCTTACACCGTAAATGTGGGCGGACAGTCCATTACGTTCCTGGATACACCGGGACATGAAGCATTTACCGCAATGCGTATGCGTGGTGCAAATTCTACCGATATTGCAATTCTGGTTGTTGCCGCAGACGATGGTGTGATGCCGCAGACCGTAGAAGCGATTAACCATGCGAAGGCAGCCGGTATTGAAATTATTGTGGCAGTTAACAAGATCGATAAGCCTGGTGCCAACATCGACCGTGTGAAGCAGGAAATGACCGAATATGAACTGATCCCGGTTGACTGGGGCGGAAGCACTGAATTCGTTCCGGTATCTGCAAAGACCGGTGAGGGAATCAGTACCCTGCTTGAAACCGTACTGCTTACGGCTGAGATTATGGAATTAAAGGCGAACCCGAACCGTCGTGCGAGAGGTCTTGTCATTGAAGCAGAGCTTGACAAGGGACGCGGTCCTGTGGCTACCGTACTGGTACAGAAGGGTACGTTACATGTGGGAGATTTCATTTCCGCAGGTGCAAGCCACGGTAAGGTACGTGCAATGATTGACGACAAGGGAAGACGCGTGAAGGAGGCAAAGCCCTCTACACCGGTGGAAATTCTTGGATTATCCGATGTGCCAAGTGCAGGTGAGGTATTTATTGCCCATGAAAATGATAAGACTGCCAAGACCTATGCAGAAACTTATCTGGCACAGAATAAAGAGAAGATGCTTGAAGAGACCAAGGCAAAGATGTCACTGGATGATCTGTTTAACCAGATCCAGGAGGGTAACCTGAAGGAACTGAATCTGATTGTCAAGGCCGATGTACAGGGTAGTGTGGAAGCTGTTAAGCAGAGTCTCATGAAGCTTTCCAATGAAGAGGTTGTTGTAAAATGTATTCATGGTGGCGTAGGTGCCATCAACGAATCGGATGTTTCTCTTGCTTTTGCATCCTCCGCAATTATCATCGGCTTCAATGTCCGTCCGGATGCACAGACCAAGGCATTTGCAGAGCGTGAGGGCGTGGATATCCGTCTGTATCGTGTCATTTATCAGGCAATTGAGGATATCGAGGCTGCCATGAAGGGAATGCTCGATCCGGTTTATGAAGAAAAGGTAATCGGTCACGCTGAAGTTCGTCAGATCTTCCGTGCGTCCGCAATCGGAAATATTGCAGGTTCTTATGTCTTAGACGGATATTTCCAGAGAGACTGCAAGGTGCGTATCACGAGACGTAATGAAAGCACCGGACAGGAAGAGCAGATTTATGAAGGCGCTCTGGCATCTTTGAAGAGATTTAAGGACGATGTAAAGGAAGTAAAGGCTGGCTACGAATGTGGTCTTGTATTTGAAGGCTTTGACCAGATGCAGGAGCTGGATATCGTAGAAGCATATATTATGGTGGAGGTTCCCAGGTGAGAAAGAACAGCATGAAGAATACCCGGATCAACGGGGAAGTTCAAAAGGAACTCGCAGAGATCATTCGTGGAGAGATTAAGGATCCGAGAATCAGTCCCTTAACGAGTGTGATCTCTGTAGAGGTTGCACCTGATTTAAAAACATGTAAGGCATGGATCAGCGTATACGGGGATGATCATGTGGCAGAGGATACACTTGCCGGCTTAAGGAGTGCGGAGGGCTATATCCGCAGAGAGCTTGCAAGAAGAATTAATCTGCGTAACACACCGGAAATCCGTTTTATCGTGGATCAGTCCATTGCCTATGGTGTGAAAATGTCCAAACTGATTGATGAAGTGGCTAAATCAGATGCACAGAAGGAAGACAGAAACGAAGCTTTATCACAAGAGTAATAAGGACAGGATGTATATGAAAATTTATGAAGAAGTAAAGGATGCCGCAACCATCGGTATCAGTGGACATATCCGGCCGGATGGTGACTGTATCGGGTCGGTGATGGGTCTTTATCTGTATTTATTAAAGAAGTGCCCGGATGCGCAGATCGAGGTATTTTTGGAACAGCCGGGAGAGGAGTTTTCCTGTATCAGCAGGATCGGGGATATTCACACCGATTTTGTAACGGGAGTGGAGCAGTTTGATGTGTTTATCGTACTTGACAGTACGAAGGAGCGTACCGGAGAAGCACAGAAGTACTTCGATGCGGCACATAAGAGGATCAATATCGACCATCATGTGAGTAACCCTGGAGATGGCGATTTGAATTTTCTGGATCCAAAGGCAAGCTCCGCAAGTGAGCTGGTGTACCGGGCCATTGAGGATAAGGAAGCGATGGATCCGTCCATTGCGAAAGCCCTGTACATCGGAATCATCCATGATACCGGGGTGTTCCAGTATTCCAACACCTCACCGGAAACCCTGCGGATTGCAGCAGATCTGATCTCTTATGGATTTGATTTTCCGACGCTCATTGATCAGACCTTCTATGAAAAGACCTATGTACAGAATCAGATTCTGGGACGTGCGCTGCTTGAAAGTATCCAGTTTATGGATGGCAGATGCATTGTCAGCATGGTCGATAAAAAGACCATGAGCTTTTATGAAGCAACACCACATGATCTGGAAGGAATTGTCAACCAGCTCCGCAATACAAAGGGCATTGAGTGTGCGATCTTTATGTATCAGACAAATACACTTGAGTATAAGGTAAGCCTGCGGTCCAATGGAAAGATTGATGTTGCCAAGATTGCCATGATGTTTGGTGGCGGCGGTCATGTACGTGCTGCAGGAGTTACCATGCAGGGTACATATCACGATATTATCAATAATCTGTCTGCACAGATTGAGAAACAGTTGTGTAACTAATTCTTGGAGAAGAACATGTATCACGGAATAATAAACGTATATAAAGAAGCGGGCTTTACCTCCCATGACGTGGTGGCGAAGCTGCGCGGAATCTGTAAGCAGAAAAAGATAGGACATACAGGAACCCTCGATCCGGATGCGGTGGGGGTTCTTCCTGTTTGTCTGGGAAGTGGAACGAAGCTGTGCGATATGCTGACCGGTGAGACCAAGGAATACATTGCCGGGTTCCGGCTTGGGATTGCGACCGATACACAGGATATTTCCGGAAAGATTCTGGAGGAAAAGGAAGTCCGTGTCTCTGCGGAGCAGGTAAAGGAGATGCTTTCACATTTTGTGGGAGAACTGCAGCAGGTTCCACCGATGTATTCTGCACTTAAGGTGGGCGGAAAAAAGCTTTATGAGCTGGCAAGAGAAGGAAAGGAAGTGGAGCGCAAGGCACGTCCCATTACCATTTATGAGCTGGAGCTGTTAAAGGCAGAGCATCCGGAATATGAAATCCGGGTTGTATGTTCAAAAGGAACCTATATCCGTACCCTGTGTCATGATATTGGACAGGCTCTTTCGTGCGGTGCGGTGATGACGAGCCTTGTCCGTTCCAGAGTCGGAGAATTCCGGCTGAAGGATGCGAAAACGTTGGATGAGCTTCAAGAACTTGCCGATCAGGGAAGATTGCAGGAAGCGGTCATTCCTGTAGAAGAAATGTTTCATACCCTTCCGGCAATTCAGGTATCCGAAGATGCACAGAAAGCACTGCTTAACGGGAACCAGTTGAAGCGATCGGAGGTTTTGGCTAAGGAAGAGGCGGGAATCATTGGAAAGATGCTGCAGGGGTTTCCTGTAGATCAGGGGGAATACCGGGTATACGGCATGGATAGCAGGTTTTGCGCCATTTACCGCTATGAAGGTGACAGGAGGCTTTTTACACCGGTAAAAATGTTTTTGGAAGGTCAGGATGGAAGCTATGCAGATCGTTAGTGACAAAACTGAATTTAAGCTCAAAGGAGCATCTGCAGTTGCCATTGGAAAGTTCGATGGGATTCATGCAGGACATTACCGTCTGATTGATGAGATCCTGAGGCAGAAAAAGAATGGCCTGCAGTCGGTGATTTTTACATTTTTTCCGTCAGCAACGGTTTATTTTGGCGGTGAGGATGCGAAGGAGCTGACAACAAGAGAAGAAAAGCGGGAGATCTTTGAACGGATGGGCATTGATGTTCTGGTAGAATTTCCCTTAAATCCGGAAACAGCGGCAACGGATCCTGTGGATTTTGTGAAGAAAATCCTGATAGAAATGATGAATATGAAATTTCTGGCGGCCGGAGAGGATGTCTCTTTTGGAAAAGGCGGAAAAGGAAATCGTGTATTGCTTGAAGAAATGGCAGAGGAAAATGATTTTACGGTAAAGATTATCGAGAAGATTTTCGATCATGGAAAAGAAATCAGCTCTACCTATGTTCGGGAAGAAATTCTGAAGGGAAATATGGAACTGGCATCCGAACTCCTTTCACGGAATTATTCCATGGAAGGCATCGTCGAAAACGGAATGCACCTGGGACGTAAGATGGGATTTCCTACCGTGAATCTTTATCCTCCGAAGGAGAAGCTGATGCCGCCTTACGGAGTATATTATTCAGATGTTTTTTATAATGGCTGCATGTATCACGGAATCACCAATATCGGAGTGAAGCCTACCGTGCAGCAGACAAAGAGGGTTAATGCCGAAACCTATCTCTATGATTTTGACAGGGATATTTATGGAAAGAAGATACGGCTGGAACTGCTGAAATTCAAGCGTCCGGAACAGAAGTTTCAGGATCTTGCCGGCCTGCAGAAACAGCTTCGGCAGGACGTAGAGGATGGAAAGCGCTGGTTTATGGGATAATCAGCCATGCCCATTCATAAGCTGCCGGATTGTACAGATTGGCTGACATCATTGACAGGTGTTTCATTTACTGCTATAATGTGATCGTTGTAATAAATTTGTAACAAATACGTAATAAACGGGAATTTTTGGAGGCTTATTTTGAAACGATCAATTTTACAGGGCATCTGTCTTTCCGCATCTGTATTTTTATTATTGTCCCTGGATGGACAGGCTGCGGAAACGGTTACGAAAGAAACACAGAGTGTTGCATCAGAAGAATTGATGACAGCAGGTGTTGAGAATCTTTTTATATCCACACTTTCGGTAGATGAATATAAGGCTCTTGCAGAGCAGGCAAAGGGTGCTATGTGGGGCTACACGAATCTTGGGCTTTGCAACGTACAGGAGAATAACTTAAATATCCGTGAGACACCGGATGAGAGTGGCAGGCTTGTTGGCAAGCTTCCCAAAGATGCTGCCTGTGAGGTTTTGGAAAGTGAAGATGGATGGGCACATATCACCTCCGGCAAGGTAGAAGGATATGTGAAGGAAGAATATCTCCTGACCGGTTACAATGCGAAGAAGAAGGGCGAGGAACTGGCAAGTACAGTTGCGGTTGCTTCTTCGGACGGCTTAAATATCCGGGAACAGCCGGACACCGGGGCCGATGTCGTGACACAGGTTGCAGAAGGAGAAGAGCTTCAGGTTGCAGAATTGTATAACGATCAGTGGGTCAAGGTCTTTCTGGATGATGAAGAGGTTTTCGTTTCCAGGGATTATGTTGAGTTAAAGTCGGATTTACAGACAGCCATCACAATGACCGAACTGTTATACGGACAGGGCGTATCCGATGTCCGTGTGGATCTTTGCCAGTATGCAAAGCAGTTTCTTGGCAATCCTTATGTCTGGGGTGGTACAAGCCTGACAAGTGGAGCAGACTGTTCCGGGTTTGTCTTAAGTGTTTTCAATAAGTATGGTGTGACTCTGCCTCATTCCTCGCAGGCACAGTCGAAGATGGGATCAACCATATCTGCTTCGGAATTAAAGGCAGGAGACCTGATTTTCTATGCGAAGGGTGGAAGCATTAACCATGTGGCAATCTACATTGGCGGCGGACAGGTTATCCATGCGAGTAATCCGAAAACCGGTATCCGGATTTCCAATTACAATTACCGTACACCGGCAAAGATGGTAAGGATATTACAGGATTAGAAAAATTTACCCCTTTACACAGCATCTGTTTTGTGATATGATGCTTGAGTATGAGTTCAGCCGATACTCAGAATCAGAGAATGATCTCGCAGGGACACTCCGACCCATTCTTAGTATCCGGCGGTTAATAATGGAAGGAGACAGAACATGATTTCTAAGGAAAAGAAAACAGCTATTATGAAGGAATATGCGAGATTTGAAGGTGATACAGGTTCACCGGAAGTTCAGATCGCAGTTTTATCTGCAAGAATTGCAGAGCTTACTGAGCATTTAAAGGAGCATCCGAAGGATAATCATTCCAGACGTGGTATGTTCAAAATGGTAGGTCAGAGACGTGGTCTTTTAAGCTACTTAAAGAGCAAAGACATCGAGAGATACCGTGCTTTGATCGAGAAACTTGGTCTCAGAAAGTAATTTGGTAGTTGAAGGCGGAGCATCAATAAAAGCTCCGCCTTTTTAAATTTTATACTGCTGTGCAGTAATATGTTCCACATGTACAGGAACGAGAAGAAAAAGGAGAGAAACTATGTACAAGACGTTTTCAATGGAACTTGCAGGCCGTACCTTAAGTGTTGATGTCAACCGTGTCGGCAAGCAGGCAAACGGATGCGCATTCATGCATTATGGTGATACCACCGTACTGTGTACCGCAACCGCATCAGACAAGCCCAGGGATGGAATTGACTTTTTCCCGCTGAGTGTTGAGTATGAAGAAAAGATGTATGCCGTAGGCAAAATCCCCGGTGGATTTAATAAGAGAGAAGGAAAGGCTTCCGAGAATGCAATTCTGACAAGCCGTGTTATCGACCGCCCGATGCGGCCTTTATTCCCGAAGGATTATCGTAATGATGTTACCTTAAACAATATGGTTATGAGCGTGGATCCGGAGTGTCGTCCGGAGCTGGTTGCCATGATCGGTGCAGCCATCGCTACCAGTATTTCTGATATCCCGTTTGACGGGCCCTGTGCAATGACACAGGTTGGCATGATTGATGGTGAGTTTATCATCAATCCTTCCCAGGAGCAGTGGAAGAATGGTGACTTAAATCTTACCGTTGCTTCCACAAGGGAAAAGGTCATCATGATCGAAGCCGGAGCAAATGAAATCCCGGAAGAAAAGATGATCGAAGCCATCTATAAGGCACATGAAGTAAACCAGACCATTATTGCATTTATCGACCAGATGGTTGCAGAGGTTGGTAAGCCGAAGCATGAATATACAAGCTGTGCAATTCCGGAAGAGCTGTTTGCGGCAATGAAGGAAATCGTAACTCCCGCACAGATGGAAGAAGCGGTATTCACGGATGAAAAGCAGGTGCGTGAAGAGAATATCCGTCAAATTACCGAGAAGTTAGAGGAAGCTTTTGCAGATAAAGAAGACTGGCTTGCTGTATTAGGAGAAGCGATTTACCAGTATCAGAAGAAGACTGTTCGTAAGATGATTCTCAAAGATCATAAGCGTCCGGATGGACGTGAGATCACCCAGATCCGTCCTCTTGCAGCAGAAGTTGATATTATTCCGAGAGTACATGGTTCTGCAATGTTCACCCGTGGACAGACACAGATCTGTAATGTATGTACCCTGGCACCGCTATCCGAACAGCAGAAGCTTGACGGTCTTGATGAAAATGAAGTAAGCAAGAGATATATGCACCACTACAACTTCCCGTCCTACTCGGTAGGTGAAACAAAGCCCTCCAGAGGACCCGGACGTAGAGAAATCGGACATGGCGCACTGGCAGAGAGAGCTCTGATTCCGGTACTTCCTTCTGAGGATGAATTCCCTTATGCAATCCGTACCGTATCCGAAACCTTTGAATCCAATGGATCCACCTCCATGGCTTCTACCTGTGCATCCTGTATGTCCCTGATGGCTGCAGGTGTTCCGATTAAGAAGATGGTTGCAGGTATTTCCTGTGGTCTTGTTACCGGTGAAACCGATGACGATTTCGTGCTGTTAACCGATATTCAGGGATTGGAAGACTTCTTCGGCGATATGGATTTTAAGGTCACCGGTACAACGGATGGTATTACCGCAATCCAGATGGATATTAAGATTCATGGTCTGACCAGACCGATCGTGGAAGGTGCCATTGCAAGATGTCGCGAAGCAAGACTTTTCATCATGGATAACTGTATGAAGAAGGCGATTGCAGAGCCTCGTAAAGAGGTTGGACCTTACGCTCCGAAGATTATTTCCATCAACATTGATCCTGAGAAGATCGGTGATGTGGTTGGTCAGCGTGGCAAGACCATCAATGAGATCATTGCCCGTACCGGCGTAAAGATTGATATTACTGATGACGGTAAGGTATCCGTATGTGGTACCGATAAGGAAATGATGGACAAGGCGATCGAGTACATCAAGACCATTGTTACCGACTATCAGGAAGGACAGATCTTCCAGGGTATCGTTGTCAGCATTAAGGAATTCGGTGCCTTCATCGAGTTTGCTCCCGGTAAGGAAGGCATGGTTCATATTTCCAAGATCGCTAAGGAAAGAATCAATCACGTAGAAGATGTCTTAACTCTTGGTGACAAGGTTACGGTAGTATGCCTTGGCAAGGATAAGATGGGAAGAATGAGCTTCTCCATGAAGGATGTAGCACAGAACTAACCGGGAATTTCCCAAATCGAATAGAAGTAATAAATCAGACAGCTCTTCATATAATGTCTTAAAGACAATATGAGGAGCTGTTTTTTATGGGAAAAAGGGACGAGATTCTTTCGCTGTTTCCGGACGGGCTGAAAGGACGAATGAAGCCGGTGCTTGAAGATGTGGAACATTTAAATGAAATCCGTCTTGGTGTGAACCGTCCGTGCCGGATCATCCGGGAGGGATGTGAATACTTCCTGTCACAGGATGGGACGTGCCTTACACAAGGGAACAATGCATGGCTGACTTCAGATCGCGAAATCGAAAGCATTGTGAACCAGATGTGCAGCTATTCGCTATATGCATTTGAAAATGAACTCCGACAGGGGTTTCTTACGGTGCAGGGAGGTCATCGGATCGGCTTTGCCGGAAAGGTGATTCTGAATACGGATGGCAGTGTCCGGAATTTTTCCTGTATCCGGTTCTTAAATATCCGGATTTCCCATGAGATTTTAGGAATGGCGGATCCGGTACTGCCGTATCTGTTTCAACAGGGAGAGCTGTGGAATACCCTGATTATTTCACCGCCCGGCTGTGGCAAGACCACACTGCTGCGGGATCTGATCCGTCAGGTGTCGGATGGAACAGATACGCGGCAGGGACAGCAGGTTTCGGTTGTGGATGAACGGTCTGAGATTGCAGGAAGCTATCAGGGAATTCCACAGAATCAGGTAGGAATCCGGACGGATGTACTGGATGCCTGCCCGAAAACAGAGGGTATGATGCTCCTTGTGCGTTCCATGACGCCGCAGGTGATTGCAGTGGACGAGATCGGAAGCAAGGAGGACCTTGCGGCACTTCAAAGGATTGCAGTCTGTGGAACCGGAGTACTTGCAACCATGCACGGATATTCCCTTAAGGATGTGGAAGACAAGCTTGGAAAGAGTAAGAGCTTATTTGGACGTTTCCTGTTGCTTACATTTAAGGATCGGAAGCGGAGCGTAAGGATCTATGACGGAGAAAAACACCTGCTGCAGGAGACAGTCCTATGAGTGCCATTATGGGGAGCCTTCTGGTGATTCTGGGGGCCTTTGGATTTTCGGTAAGCCTCTGCCTGGAATACCGGATGCGGCTTATGCTGTTAAAGCAGATCCGGAGCGTTTATGAATATATGGAATTTCAGATTTCCTATGGGAAGCTGCCGATTCCGGAAATCTTAAGAAAGCTTTCTTTTAAAGACGAGCTTTGTTTCCGGCAGGAGTTTGGACGGATTGCACAGCGGATGGAGGAAGGCGGACAGGAACTTGCGGTGATCTGGAGGGAGGAGCTTGGACCGTCCCTTAGGAAAAGTGGATTAAAGAAAAAGGAGCAGGAATGGCTGCTTGCTTTTCCATTGAAGCAGGGTTTTTTAATCGGGCAGGCACAGGCAGAGAGCCTTGGTGAAATCCGGCGGGAGCTGGAGGATGGAATCCAAAGTCTGCAACAGGAACAAAAGAGCAGAAGTAAAGTGATCATGAGCGTGGGCGTGGCAGGAGGTGTGCTGCTATCCATACTCTTTTTATAGGAAGGATCGAACATGACCGTCTCAATACTTTTTAAGATTGCTGCAGTTGGAATACTGATTACCGTATTAAATCAGGTGTTAAAGCATAGTGGCAGGGAGGATCAGGCATTTCTGTGTTCCCTGGCAGGACTGGTACTGGTGTTAATGTGGCTGATTCCTTATATCTATGACCTGTTTGCCATGATGCAGGAGCTGTTTTTGATTGGATAAAGGAGGAAAACAATGAGCGTAATGAAAATCGGAATGATCGGTGTGCTTGGGGTGCTTCTTGCCTTGCAGTTTAAAAGCGAAAAGACCGAATATGGGCTTTATATCGGAGTCACGATCTGTCTTTTGATCTTCTGGTTCTGTATGGAACAGATGGTACATCTGGTAGGAAAAGTGGAGGCACTTTCCCAATACCTTAAGGGAAGTGAATCGTATATTCTGTATCTTGTAAAGGCAGTTGGAATCACCTATCTGTGCAATTTCAGTTCTCTGGTGTGTAAGGATGCCGGATTTGGAGCTGTGGCAGGACAGATCGAGGTGTTTGGTAAAATTTCCGTGCTTTTGATGGGACTTCCGGTGCTGGCAACCGTGATTGAGAATATCGGAGCACTTTCTGTTGGCTGATGGCATGGAAACAGGGTAATCATATGGAAGAAAGAAAAGAAAAGGGCACATGGATCGGGGATCTTCTTGCGAGGATCGTCTTTCAGACAGGAACCGGGCTTTGTGCGTTAATGCTTGGTATACTCGTGCCGGTCTTTGAAGTATATGCCGGGGAACAGGGATGTCAGTGGGGGTACCAACAAGAGCAGAAACAGGAACAGCACATGCAGCTAAGTGATGAAGCGGACAATTATCTGGCAGTCATGCTCGAAGATTATGATTTTACAGGACTTGACGAAGAGCTTGCCATGTATTTCCCGGATCTTTCGATTCATGCAGACGGAATTATGAAAATGCTGCTGGATGGAAAGGTACAGGAGGTGCTAAGACTTTTCGGACAGCAGATTAAGGGAAAGCTTTGGGGGGAAGTGCCGTTTGCAAGACAGGTATTTTTATATGTGCTGGTGCTTGGTATTTCCTCTTCCTTTTTTACCGGATTTGCGGATCTGTTTGCAGGTGCCCGTCAGGAAAAAATAGCATTTTATCTGTTGTATATGATGTTAGTTGGAATCCTGGTTCTGGTGATGACAAAGATCAGTACGATTACCACCCGGGTCTTTACCTTGATTCTGGATTTTGTGAAGACGTTTATTCCGGTGTATTTCATTTCGGTCGGAGCAGCCAATGGCACTGGAACGGCAGTGGTGTATTATCAGGTGATGCTGCTTGTGATTTATTTTGTGGAAGCTTTTGTCTGTAAGGTGCTTCTCCCGATTGCATACAGCTATATGCTGCTTGGAATTCTGAACGGACTATGGGCGGAGGAGAGACTTACCCTGCTACTTGATCTGTTGAAAAAAGCAGTGCTTGTTTCCCTGAAGGCTGTCCTTTTCCTCATTACAGGCTTAAGCCTGATCCAGTCAATGATCGTTCCTGTCGTAGACAGTTTTAAGAATACTGCAATTCATAAGGTGGTTTCGGTAATTCCGGGAATCGGGGGACTGACCGGTGGTGTGACAGAGCTTTTGCTTGGAGCGGCGGTCTTAGTCAAAAACAGCTTCGGTGTTTTTTTGCTGATCCTGCTTCTTTCGATCTGCCTGATACCGGTTCTGAAGATCGGGGTACTGGCCTGCAGTGTAAAGCTTTCCGCGGCAATTACCGGGATGATCAGTGATAAACGGATTTCGGACTGTGCCGACCATATCGGAGAGGGCTGCTTTCTGGTTCTGCGATGTGTGTTTACGTCCATTGCCCTGTTCTTTATTGTGATTGCAGTGGTTGCCTATTCGGTCAGGATGTGAAAGGAGAACAGATGCTTGAAGCAATCAAAAATGCCTGTATTTTTTTGTTAATTGCGCAGATCCTGATGGTGCTTGTGCCGGAAGAAGCCTATGCCAAATATGTACGGGTACTGGTTTCCCTGATTCTGATTCTGAAAATTACCCAGCCGTTTCTGATCCTTATATCCGGCAGGGAAGCACAGGAGGTGATGCAGGCGAATGTGGAGCAGCTTTATGTGGAATTATCAGTGAGGGAGCTTCCTTCCTCCATACAGAGAGAAACCGGGAACCTGTATGCACATATGACGGAATATGTTGCCGGACAGATTGCGCAGGAGCAGGATCTGCAGAAGCAGGATCGGCAGGGTCGGAATAAGCAGGAACAGAATAATCAGGAACAATCGATGGAGGAAGAGGTGACAGATCAGCAGCAATTTACGGAAGATGTGAAAAGAGAACAGTAAGAGAGAGGCAGGAGGAACAGGCGCAGACCGGAGATGCGGAAAGAATAGCCGGGATGGAGAGCGCCGGAGTTTGTGAAGGGGTGAAGAATATGACAGACAGGGAGAGGGAAAGCAAGTTTCAGCAGAAAGAAGGAGAGCAAAGGAAAGCCGGACAGGAAACCCGGGAAGAAATGAAGGAAGAAGCACAGGAAAAGGTACAGAAAGAAAACGGCAGCCTCCTGAAAAAGCTCAGGTGGAGAAAAGAAAATTTTCTGGTGATTCTTCTTCTTGGAGTGCTGCTTTTCGTAACAGTGTGGCCGGTAGAAAAAAACAGCAGAAGCGCAGGCACAAAGAACAGTAGTACGACAGACAGTGCCCTGACATTTCCCGATTATGGAGAAAGCACAGAGGATACGAGGGCAACTTATGTGGTATCCCTGGAACATTCTCTGGAAGAACTGCTCTCAACCATGGAAGGAGTGGGTGACAATAAAGTAATGATTACCCTGAAGCCCTCGACACGGAATTCCTGTTTTTCATCTGCTTCCACGATGGAAATTGAGGGTGTGGTGGTATGTGCGAAGGGGGCGGCTAACGGGAAGGTTGCCAAAAATATATCTGAAGTAATTCAGGCATTATTTGGACTGGAGGCACATAAAATTAAAATAGCTAAAATGATATAAGCAAAAAAGGAGACATGGTTTGAAGAATATGGTGAAGAAGAATCAGGTGATGATTACCGCACTTGCACTGATGATTGCGGTTGCCGGCTACTTGAATTTTGCCGGAAACAGGATTACACAGGAAGAAATTGTGACAACCGGATCGGACACGGTCGAGACCGCGAAGGTAACCGGAGACGATTCTCAGTATGAGGATATTCAGAGCATGGATTCGGAACTTGTGCTGGAAGAGGATAATTATCTGGAACAGTCCATGGATGATATTCTGGCGGAGGATATTACGGTGGATGAGGAAAATGCAGATCTGGAAGCAGGGTCTGACAGCGTGGAAGAGATCACGGGGGATGTGCCCGGAGAAGCGGTTTTTACCAGTGTGGCAGGTATGGACAGTCTTTCGGGAGCCAAACTGTTAAAGGAGCAGACCAGGGCAAAGAGCAGGGAAACGTTTCTTGAGATCATCAATAATACCAACATTGCCGAGGAACAGAAGCAGGAAGCAATTGACGGAATGATTGAGCTTACGGATGTTGCCGAAAAGGAGACGGCCGCAGAAATCCTGCTTGAGGCAAAAGGCTTTGAGGACGTGGTTGTCAGCATCACCGATGATATGGTAGATGTGGTTGTGAATACCGCAGAGCTTACAGAAGCACAGCGTGCGCAGATTGAGGATATCGTTGTCCGCAAAACAGGAATGAATCCGGAGGCCATCGTGATCAGTACCCTTGCACAGCAGTAAACGTTGTTTGATGAAGTTTTTGGTGCTATAATTTCTAAAATGTGGTATCCTATTACAGAATAATGAAGAAAGAGAGGGATACCAGGTGAAAAGAGTCTTTTTGATTGTTTTAGACAGTGTGGGAATAGGGGCTTCAGAAGACGCCGCAGATTTCGGGGATACAGGAACGAATACTCTGCGGTCGGCTGCGACAAGTCCCTGTTTTCATATGCCCAATATGAAAAAGCTTGGACTGTTTAATATCGATGGAGTGAAGGACTGGGCAGAACCGGATCCTGCCCCGGCTGGTGTTTATGGGCGGATGACGGAGCGTTCGAAAGGAAAGGATACCACGATCGGCCACTGGGAGATTGCCGGTGTTATTTCAGAAAAGCCATTACCTGTGTATCCTCACGGCTTTCCCGAAAGCGTGCTTCAGGAATTTAAGCGCCGCACAGGGAGAGGTGTTTTATGCAATAAACCTTATTCCGGTACGGAAGTAATTAAAGCGTACGGGGATGAGCATGTGAAGACCGGGAAGCTCATTGTGTATACGTCTGCGGACAGCGTCTTCCAGATCGCGGCGCATGAAGAGGTGGTTCCGTTAGAGGAACTGTATGAGGACTGCCGGATTGCACGGAAGATCCTTACCGGGGAGCATGGTGTGGGAAGAGTGATTGCCCGTCCCTTTGTCGGAAGTAACGGGCAATATACGAGAACAACGAACCGCCATGACTTTTCGTTAGAGCCTCCAAGGGACACGATGCTGGATGTGCTAAAGCTTGCGGGCAAAGACGTGATCGGAGTCGGCAAGATTCATGACATCTTTGCAGGAAGAGGGCTTACCGATTTTGTTTATACGAAGGGCAATGCCGACGGAATCGACAAGACCCTTTCCTATCTGGATCAGAATTTTGAAGGTCTGTGCTTTATCAATCTGGTAGATTTTGACATGCTTTACGGACACCGGAACGATATCGAAGGCTATGCGAAGGCCCTTACGGCTTTTGATGAAGCACTCCCTGAGATCATGCATAAGATGCGGGAGGATGACCTTTTAATGATTACGGCCGATCATGGCTGTGATCCCGGGTATACCTGTTCCACGGATCATTCCAGGGAATACACACCGCTTGTCATGTATGGAAAGAACTTAAGTCCCGGAAATCTGGGCACACGAAAGACCTTTGCGGATATTGGAGCCACGGTGCTCCATGCACTTTCCGTCGAAGGAAATATAGCAGGAGAATCAGTATTATGAGTAATTACGAAAAGGAAATCAACAGAAGAAGAACATTTGCAATTATTTCCCACCCCGATGCAGGTAAGACAACCCTGACCGAGAAATTCCTTTTATACGGAGGTGCAATTAATCTCGCAGGAAGTGTAAAGGGTAAGGCTACCGCAAGACATGCCGTTTCGGACTGGATGGAAATTGAAAAGGAAAGAGGTATTTCCGTAACATCTTCTGTTTTGCAGTTTGAATATGACGGCTTTTGTATCAATATTCTGGATACTCCCGGACATCAGGACTTCTCAGAAGATACGTACCGTACGCTGATGGCAGCGGACTCTGCTGTCATGGTGATCGATGCATCAAAGGGTGTTGAGGCGCAGACCAGAAAGCTGTTTAAGGTCTGTGTGATGCGTAAGATTCCGATTTTTACCTTTATTAATAAAATGGACCGGGATGCCAATGATACGTTTGAACTTCTCGATGAGATCGAGAAGGAGCTTGGAATTGCAACCTGTCCCGTAAACTGGCCGATCGGTTCCGGTAAGCGTTTTAAGGGTGTGTATGACCGTAAAAGAAAATGTGTCATCACTTATTCCGATACCGAGAAGGGAACGAAGGAAGGGGAAACACTGGAGGTTTCCCTGGATGACAGGGCACATTTAGACAGTGTGATCGGAGAAGAGGCAGCGGGCATTCTGACTGATGAAATCGAACTGCTCGATGGAGCAAGTGCGGAGTTTGACCTTGATCTGGTACAGGCAGGAGAGCTGACTCCGGTATTTTTCGGATCCGCACTCACGAACTTTGGTGTGGAATTCTTTTTACAGCATTTCCTTGAAATGACAACAACGCCGCTTCCGCGTAAGGCAGACATCGGGCTGATAGATCCGGTGAACCACGATTTTTCGGCCTTTGTATTTAAAATTCAGGCAAACATGAACAAGGCACACCGTGACCGTATTGCCTTTATGAGGATCTGTTCGGGCAGGTATGATGCCAATATGGAAGTGAAGCATGTACAGGGCGGCAAGGTGATGCGCTTATCCCAGCCGCAGCAGATTATGGCGAGTGAACGTAAGATCCTTGAGGAGGCCTATGCAGGAGATATTATTGGCGTATTTGATCCGGGTATTTTTTCTATCGGGGATACCCTGTGTATGCCGAAGGAGCAGTTCCAGTATGAAGGAATCCCGACCTTTGCACCGGAGCATTTTGCGAGAGTGCGTCAGGTGGATACCATGAAGCGGAAGCAGTTTGTGAAGGGAATCACCCAGATTGCGCAGGAGGGTGCCATCCAGATCTTTCAGGAGTTTAACACCGGTATGGAAGAGATTATTGTCGGTGTTGTTGGTGTCCTGCAGTTTGATGTTTTAAAATATCGTCTGGAGAATGAATATAACGTAGAGATCCGTCTTGAACCGCTTCCGTATGAGCATATCCGCTGGATTGAAAATAAAGATCTGGATCTGAAGAAGCTTGTCGGAACCTCTGATATGAAGAAGATCAAGGATCTGAAGGGGAATCCGCTGTTACTCTTTGTCAATGCATGGAGCGTTGGAATGACACTGGAACGGAATGAAGGACTGGTGTTATCCGAATTTGGACGAAACTAAATGAAGGCTCGAAACAGAAAATCCTTACGGGGGCTTATGGTCACAGGGCTGCTTGCCGCCACACTTTTGCTTAACGGATGCAGCTATGAGGAGTTTGCCCGTGAGGTAAGGGATTATTTACAACTGAATAACGAAGAGCAGGTGCTCTTAAGGGACGAGGATTCCGGGGCAGTTTCTGCAAGAGAGCTTGAGGATGTGGAACAGGCACCGGCTGAAGCAGTCGATGGATTGAAGGAAGAGCAGACACAAGCCTTTCATTACAACCGGCTTTCGGAACCGGAGCAGAAGCTTTATGGAGAGATTCTGTATATTCTTCAGGAACATTTAGAGGATATACAGATTTCCACGACCGACTCCGGGGAGGTAGAGAAGGTTTTCCAGTGTGTCTTAAATGACCATCCGGAGATCTTTTATGTGGAAGGCTATACGCTTACAAGGTATGCGCTTGGCGAGGAACTGAAAATGATGACCCTGTCCGGAACCTACAGCATGACACCGGAGACGATAGAAGCGAAGAAACAGCTTATTGATAGTTATGTAAACCAATGCTTCGCGTCTCTCCCAACAGGAGAGGGATCCCAGTATGCAATTGCCCGATATGTTTATGAATACCTGATTGAAAATACAGAGTATGATGCCGGTGCACCGGATAACCAGAATATCTGCTCCGTATTTATTACACACCGGAGTGTCTGTCAGGGCTATGCCAAGGCAACCCAGTATCTGCTGCAAAAGGCAGGCATCGAAGCAACTCTTATTATGGGAACGGTACAGAACGGGGAAGGACATGCCTGGAATCTGGTGAAGCTGGATGGTGAGAACTACTTTATGGATACCACATGGGGAGATGCGTCCTATCAGATGACGGAAGGAAGCGTACAGAATGCGGGAAGCCTGCCGCCGATTAACTATGATTATCTGTGTGTGACAACCGGACAGTTATCGAAGACCCATACGATTGAAGAGGTGGTTCCGGTTCCGGTATGTACGGCCATGACCGATAATTATTATGTAAGGGAAGGCCTGTATTTTACAGAGCTTTCCAAAGACCGGATCGCGGATGTGTTTGCAAGGGCGTATGAGAGACAAAGCAGCTATGTTACCTTAAAGTGCAGCCGCCGCGAGGTCTATGAGGAAATACGAAGGTTTCTGATTGAAGAACAGGGAATTTTCGAGTTTCTGAATCCGGATACAGGAACGGTTTCCTATGCGGAAAACGTGGAGCAATTAGATTTGAGCTTCTGGTTGTAAAATAACGGAAATTTTGCTATGATAAAGGTTAACATAGTTCATATAAGACAGGATTAAGAAAGGACTAAGCAGGATGGAAAAGAAGATGGAAAATAACAACTATGTGTTGGAAGAGGATATTAACTTGGGAACTGTGAAAATTGCAGATGATGTGGTTGCCATGATCGCAGGTCTGGCCTGCATGGAGGTCAAGGGAGTGGGTGCCATGGCAGGCAATGTGGGAAATGAGCTGCTTGACAGGGTCGGTGTGAAGAGTCTTACCAAGGGGGTTAAGGTTTATGTGACCGGCAAGAAAGTAAAAACAGACGTTGCCCTTCTTGTAGAGTATGGATATAACATTCCGGCTGTTTCCCAGAAGGTGCAGGACAAAGTAAAATCTGCCATTGAAAATATGACCGGACTTGAGGTGACCGATGTGAATGTCCGTATCGCCGGAGTAAACGTACAGAGCAAATCGTTATAAGAATAACGTAACTATCCAGTACAGGTCGAAGCATTTGCTGCTGAGACCGTAAGAACATGATTCAGTAATGCAAAATCCCATCGGCGAAGCCGATTTGGAATGGATTTTGCATCGTAACTGTGAAGGTACTGAACAGTTACAGAATAACAGACAACAGGACGAAGTATATGAGTAGAAGAGAATTGCGGGAACAGCTTTTCAAACTGTTGTTCCGTATAGAGTTTAATGCAGAAGAAGAAATGCCGCAGCAGGAAGAATTTTTCCTGGAGGAAGAAGAAATTGTGAGGGAGAGCGACAGAAAGCAGCTGGATGCGAAGTTTCACAATATTTTAGAAAAGCTTGAGGAGATCGACCGTGAACTGAATGAAAGGGTAAGCGGCTGGAATACCGGGCGTATGGGTAAGGTGGATCTGACCATTTTACGTCTGGCTGTTTATGAGATCGAATACGATGAAGACATTCCAACAGGTGTGGCAATTAATGAAGCAGTAGAGCTTGCAAAGAAGTTCGGACAGGATTCCTCCGCTTCTTTTGTAAATGGTGTACTGGCGAAATTCGCATAGAAGGTAATGACATGCAGAATGTGTATACAGTCGGACAGATCAATTCCTATATCAGGCGGATGTTTGCAGAGGACTTTCTGCTGCAGGAGCTGAACATCAAGGGAGAGGTAAGTAATTGCAAATACCATTCTTCCGGACATATTTATTTTACACTTAAGGATATGAAAGGAACGATTTCCTGTGTGATGTTTGCAGGGAACCGTTCCGGTCTTTCTTTTCGGATGACGGAAGGAATGCAGGTTGTTGTGCAGGGAACCGTGGATGTCTATGAACGCGACGGGAAGTATCAGGTTTATGCAAAGCGGATTACCTTAGACGGAGAAGGTGCATTGTTTGAGCGTTTCCAGCGCCTGAAGGAGGAGCTTTTGGAACGTGGAATGTTCGCACCGGAATATAAGAAACCGATTCCGAAATATATCCGGACGCTGGGTGTCGTTACCGCATCAACCGGTGCGGCTGTCCGGGATATCATCAATATCACCCACAGGAGGAACCCTTATGTGCAGATCCTTCTGTATCCGGCTATCGTGCAGGGAGAGGGAGCAGCTGACAGTATTGTCCGTGGAATCCATATGTTAGAGCAGCAGAAGGTTGACGTGATGATTGTTGGCCGGGGTGGCGGTTCCATTGAGGATCTTTGGGCATTTAATGAGGAAAAGGTGGCACAGGCGGTATTTGATTGTGAGATCCCCATTATTTCCGCAGTCGGACATGAAACCGATACAACGATTATTGATTATGTGGCAGATCTGAGGGCACCGACCCCATCCGCGGCAGCAGAGCTTGCAGTATATGATTTTTTGAGAACCGGACAGGAGCTTCGGGCTGCGAAAGATACCATGAACCGGCAGATCCTGCGCAGGATCTCCATGCAGCGGACGGAATTAAGGGTGCTTGCTTCGCAGTTAAAAAGCAGCAGTCCCATGGGGAAGATCCGTGAAAAGAGGACCCGTGTCCTGCAGCTGGAGGATCACCTGCAGGAAGCCATGAGAAGAACGCTGGACGTGAAACGTCATCAGCTTGCGATATATATTGAACGGTTAAAGGGACTTTCGCCACTTGATAAGCTTAATCAGGGTTATTCCTATGTAACGGATGGCAGGGGCAGAACCGTTACCGGAATTCAGAAGGTGCAGATCGGAGATCCGATTCAGGTTTATGTGAAGGATGGAAGGATCGATGCTTCGGTAACTGCCATGAATCCAATGGATCCGATGAATCTGGACAGATAATCCCTGCAGCAGAGAGGGCATAGGAAATTGCAGCACCGGGGAGAAGGATAGAGAATGGGAAAAGAAGAAAAAGAACAGCAGGAAGCATTTTCTCTGGAAAAGGCTTTTGAACAACTCGAGGAAACGATCAAACAACTGGAACAGGAGGATGTCTCTTTGGAGAAATCCTTTGAAATTTACCAGGCGGGGATGAAATTGCTGAAGAAATGCAACGAATCCATTGACCGGGTGGAGAAGCAGGTGCTTGTACTACAGGAGGATGGAACGACCTATGAGCTTTCATGAGGAATTAGAAGCAAGGACGAAACAGGCAGAAGAGATTTTGCAGAAATATCTGCCGGCAAAGGAAGAGGCTTATCAGAAGACAGTTATGGATGCCATGCACTACAGTGCCATGGCAGGAGGGAAGCGGTTACGTCCCGTGCTGATGAAGGAGTGCTTTATTCTTTTCGGGGGAACAGGAGAGATCATTGAACCGTTTATGGCAGCACTGGAAATGATCCACAATTATTCCCTGGTACATGATGATCTTCCGGCAATGGATAATGACGAATACCGGAGAGGAAAGCTTACCACATGGAAAGTATACGGCGAATGTATGGCGATTCTGGCAGGCGACGGACTGTTGAATTTTGCGTTTGAAACCGCATCCAACGCTTTCCGGATGGTGGATAAGGAGTATGGGACAGATCCGGCGCAGCAGCTGAAGACCTACAGGGCCGTTGGAAGGTCCATGCAGATTCTTTCAAAGAAGGCCGGAATCTACGGCATGATCGGCGGGCAGACAGCAGATATTGAAGCAGAGGGCAGAAATGATCTGACAGAGGAGCTTTTATTATTTATTCACGAACATAAAACAGCAGCGCTGATGGAGTGCGCCATGATGATTGGAGCAGCACTTGCAGGGGCATCACAGTCTGATATTGAGAAGATGGAACGGGCTGCCTCTAACATTGGAATTGCTTTTCAGATACAGGATGACATTCTGGATATTACCAGTACGACAGAGGTTTTGGGTAAGCCTGTGGGAAGTGATGAAAAGAATCACAAGCTGACCTATGTAACGCTTCATGGCATCGAGGAATCGAAGCAGCAGGTAAAGGAGCTTTCGGAGGAGGCAGTAGAGATCCTTAAGTCCTTTGAAACGAAGAATGAGTTTTTGGTTGAGCTGGTAGAACAGCTGGTAAATCGGGAAAAATAGAGAAAAGCAGGGAAAACAATGATACTTGAGAAAATTAAGAACGCAAATGATATTAAGAATATCCCTCCGGAAAGCTATGATGCTCTGGCAGAAGAAATCCGGGAGTTTTTAATTCAGAGTATTTCCAAAACAGGGGGACATCTGGCATCCAATTTGGGAGCGGTGGAGCTGACAATGGCACTGCATCTGTTTTTGAATCTGCCGGAGGATAAGATTATCTGGGATGTAGGACATCAGTCTTATACCCATAAGCTTTTGACGGGAAGAAGGGAAGGCTTTGTAGAGCTTCGTAAATTCGGCGGCATGAGCGGTTTCCCGAAGACGAAAGAGAGTGACTGTGACTGCTTTAATACCGGACACAGCTCAACCTCGATTTCTGCAGGCTTAGGTCTTGTGAAGGCCAGAGATTTAAAGGGTGAAAATAATACGGTTGTTGCCGTGATCGGGGATGGTTCCCTGACAGGAGGCATGGCATATGAAGCATTGAATAATGCAGCAAAGCTGGAAACAAATTATATTATTGTCTTAAATGACAACAATATGTCCATTTCCGAAAATGTCGGTGGAATGTCCAAATACTTAAACAGTGTACGTACCGCAGATAGTTACCTGAACCTGCGTGACGGTGTCTATAATACTATTATGGATATGCCAAACGGGGATAAGGTTGCCAACAAAATCCGCCGGTTTAAGAATATGTTTAAGCAGATGGTGGTTCCGGGAATGCTGTTTGAGGATATGGGAATCACGTACTTAGGACCGGTAGATGGGCATGACATCAATGCGATGGTGCGCACCTTCCAGGAGGCAAGGAGAATCCGTAAGGCTGTGATTGTCCATGTCATTACCGAAAAGGGAAGGGGCTTTACACCGGCAGAGCGTCATCCGGCAAGATTTCATGGAACAGAGCCGTTTGATGTGGAAACCGGACTGCCCTTAAAAGCACGGACCAGCGCCAATTATACCGATGTTTTTTCAACGGTCATGTTAAAGCTGGCCTCCCGTGATGAGCGTGTGGTAGCCATTACGGCAGCCATGCCGGATGGAACCGGATTAAAGCGTTTCCGAAATGTCTATCCGGATCGGTTTTTTGATGTGGGAATTGCAGAAGAGCATGCTGTTACGTTCGCAGCAGGACTTGCAGCAGGAGGCATGAGACCGATTGTGGCGATATATTCCTCCTTCCTGCAAAGGGCCTATGACCAGATTCTGCATGATGTCTGTTTACAGAATCTGCCGGTGGTATTTGCCATTGACCGTGCCGGACTTGTGGGAAGTGACGGAGAGACGCATCAGGGTATTTTTGATCTGTCGTACTTATCCTCGATTCCAAATATGCACATTATGGCTCCAAAGAATAAATGGGAGCTTTCCGATA
>OGZL01000155.1_pt1 | contig 44683 bp, 36 predicted proteins | sample 1576761 | NCBI WGS metagenome assembly OGZL01 (sample SAMEA3541595, study PRJEB24748) | human gut metagenome | biome: human gut; feature: human-associated habitat; material: faeces | place: China | collected 2012
GTCAGCCGTTTCCTGCTCGGCGGCACGGCGGCGCTGTTCCGCACGTCTGCGGCGCGCTTCGCGGCGCTTTTTGCGCACGCGCTGCCCGTGGATGTACACGATAAGCAGCAACACCGCAAAGACAATGACAAGCACCAAAACAAATTTCAAAATGCTGAAAATCACCGAGCCACCCTTAGGGCCGCTCGCTTCGGAGGATGCACTGCTTTCGGCCGCGGAAGATTCCGTACCGCCGGCGGTGGACTCTGCGCTGCTTGCAGTGCCCACAGCCGCCGAGTCTGTGGGGTTGCCGGATTTATACGTTTCCGCTGCCGCTGCCACGGCGTTAAAGAGCTTTAAAACACCGGCATCATATGCGCCGGTCTGAAAATCCGCTTCCAGATTATCGTGCAGCAAAGCGCTCAGCTCCGTGCCGGAGAACGCGCCGTGCAGGCCGTCACCGGCCACCGCCATATAGTCGCCGTCCGAAACAGAAAGGCCTATGATAAGCCCGTTTTTGCTGTCGCCGCCAAGCTTCCACGTGTCCATGACCTTTTTAAGGTAGGACACGCGGCCATCATAATCGGATTTTTCGCCGGGCAAAGTGTTCATGGTGAACACCGCAATCTGCACACCATACGTCGCATTGAGGTCAGCGTTTTTATCGTTGATTACCGTTTTCGTACTGGCGGAAATCACACTCGCTTCGTCATAGACATAAAGATCCGCGGGCTGCTCCGGCACTTCGGCGTCCGCTGCCGTCGCGCTTACGGTGCTGCCCGTGTCGCCTCCGTCTTCGGAAGACGAGGTGCTCGTGTCGCCGTTTCCGGCTTCATCCGCAAACGCATACAGGTTGCCGGTGGAAAACACCATCAAAACCACAAGGCATATCGCCGCAAAGCGTCCCATACCCGCTTTATATAGATTTTTCATCCAATCCCTGCCTTTCGGCAGCCCGGCTGTGCCCGGCCGCGTAAAATAATACCGCACAAAACCTGTTTCGTAGTTTTATGCGGTATCGGTTCTGTTGTACCTATTTTAAGAGAATTTTTCGCTGCTGTCAAGTAAAGCCAAGACTTTGCATCTTACGATCCTCTTAAGGTTATTTCAGCTCTACAATCGTCACGCCGCTTTCGCCCTCACCATATACGCCGAGGCGAAAGGATTTCACGGCCTTGTGGCGGCGCAAATGCTGCTGAATGCCGTTTCTCAGTATACCTGTACCTTTGCCGTGGATAATCGTCAGCATGTTGAGATTGTGCATCAAAGCGTGGTCGATAAACGCATCCACTTCCATGAGCGCTTCTTCCAAATTCATGCCGCGCACATCCACTTCATTGCGCGCCGGAGCGGAATCCATCTTCTTCGTCACGGTGCGGTGACCGCCTGCGGCTTTCTTCTTTTCCTTCGGCTTCTGGTCGGTCAGGCGCAGGTTTTTCAGCGGCACGCGCGTTTTGATGATGCCTACCTGCACCAAAATCTGGTCGCCGTTTTTCGGCACATCCAAAACGGTCGCAATCTTATCGATGTCGTAAATCAGTACCGTATCGCCGACCTGTAAGGGGCGCGGCAACACATAATCTTCGTCTATGCGGCGCTCGTGCACAGGGTCGCTGGCCTTTTCCATATCGCGGATGCCTGCCTTCAGGCGCGCTTTCTGCTCTGCGGTCAATAATTTCTGCTTGTTGCGGCGCAGGTCTTCGAGCTCGTCTAACAGGCTCTGGGCTTCGCGGCGCGTTTTCTGTACGAGCTCCGCCGCTTCCATTCTGGCGCGCTCAATTTCGTGCTTCGCGTCCTTTTCGGCGCGGTCGCGCAGCGCTTCAGCCTCTTTTTCCATGTTCTGCGCTTTCAAACGCAGCTGCTCGGCACTCTCACGCTCATCTTCCATTTTGCGGCGGCTCTCCTCCAAACGGGAGACGACCTCCTCAAACATAGTGCTTTCATCGGAAACGAGTTCCTTTGCGTGCTCTACGATATTCGCCGGCATACCGAGACGTGCGGAAATGGCAAATGCGTTGGAATGACCCGGTACGCCGATGAGCAGGCGATACGTCGGGCGCAGCGTCGCCACGTCAAATTCGCAGCAGGCGTTTTCAACGCCAACGGTTTGAATGGCATATGCCTTCAGCTCTGCGTAATGCGTTGTCGCCATCACGCGCGTGCCTTTGGTGCGCATGGCTTCGATGATGGAAATAGCAAGCGCGGCACCCTCGACCGGGTCGGTGCCCGCACCGAGCTCATCGATAAGGATGAGACTCTTGTCGTCCGCAATGTTGAGAATGCGGATGATATTCGTCATGTGCGCCGAGAACGTGGAGAGAGACTGCTCAATGCTCTGCTCATCGCCGATGTCCGCCAAAACGTGGTCAAAAATCGAAACTTCGCTGCCGTCCGCCGCGGGGATCATCAGGCCGCACATGGTCATCAGCGTCAAAAGGCCCGCCGTTTTCAGCGAGACGGTCTTGCCGCCGGTGTTCGGGCCGGTGACGATGAGGGCATCAAAATCACTGCCGAGGTACAGATCGGTCGGCACGACTTTATTTTTATCGATGAGCGGGTGGCGCGCCGATTTGATGGCGATGCGCCCCTCCTGATTGAGCTTCGGCACGGTCGCCTTCATTTTGTAGGCGAGCTGCCCTTTTGCGAAAATGAGATTCAGCTCCACCGCCGCGCGGTAGCTCTGGATGATGCCGTCCGCAAACTCGCCGATCTCACGGGAAAGCTCCGTCAAGATGCGGTCGATCTCGTCCTTTTCGTCCGAGCGCAACACGCGGATTTCGTTGTTCGCCTCCACAACGCCGATCGGCTCAATAAACACGGTGGCACCGCTGCCGGAGGAATCGTGAATGAGGCCCTTGACTTCATTGCGGAACTCCGCCTTAACCGGCACAACGTAGCGGCCGCCGCGTTGGGTGACAATGGCCTCCTGCAAATACTTTTGGTAGGTCTGCGAGCGGATCATTTTATCAAGCTGCTCGCGCACGCGCAGCGATGCCGCGCGGATCTTGCGACGGATAGCCGCCAAGGCGACGCTTGCGGTATCGGCAACTTCTTCCTCGCTGACGACGGTCATCGAGATGCGATCTTCGATAAACTTGTTCGGCTGCAAGGTCTCGAAGCGGTAATCGAGCGCCGTTTTGACGCTTTCGCTTTTTTTACGCCAATCCGAAACACTGCGGATGGCACGCAATGTCGCGGCAACAGACAATAATTCCGCCAGATTCAGCACGCCGCCCGCTTCTGCGCGACGCAGCGCATTCGTGACATTCGTCATGCCGTAAAACGACGGTGCGCCGTACTTTGCCATTAAAACAAACGCGTCGTCCGTTTCCTGCAAAAGGCGCTCCACGTGGCGGATGTCGGTATCCGGCTCAATTTTCTGCGCCAGCTCCGCCGCATCCGGACAAGTGGTTTCATTTGCAAGCTGAAGCAGAATTTTATCCAGCTCCAGCGCTTTATGATCTTTCAGCATTTTGTTCCTGCTTTCTTTTCGTACCCGGTTTTGCCGGGTCAATCTCCTCTGTTAATCCAAAAACGTTTTATAAAACTCCAAGGTCTTCGGTACGGTATGTAATGTATGGACAACGTAGCTTTCCGTTGCGGCGTTCAGAATTTTCAGCGCATCCTCCGGCAGCGAGAAGTTATAGAGCTTTTCAAAATCCACATACGCAATGTGTCGCATGGCGGTCAGCACGCCCGGCGGCAGCGCAACATACGGTTCATTCGCGCCGTGAAAGCACTTGTCGCACAGAATAATGCCCCTTTGCGGCAGAAAGAACATCGTTTCCGCCTCATACGCGGCGCAGTTTTCGCACGCAACTAAATTTGGCATATAGCCAGCCGACGAGAGCATACGCAGCTCTGTCACGGACTGCAACAGCCGTATCGGCCGCGTGCCCTTTGATAAAAAATGCAGGGAATTTAAGATGAGCCGCAGGTATTCCTCGGAATCCGTATCCTCCGGCACCATTAAGTACGCCAGCTCACAGAAATACTGCGCCAGCGAAAGCGCGGCGATGTCCCGCCGAATCCCGAAAAAGACCTCGATCGGCTCGGCATCGTCAATCATGTATTTTTCCCGCCCCTTAAAAATAGAAAGGCGGGAATAGCACAAAAGCTGCGTTGCGGCGCTTTTGCTGTCCTTTAAGTTTTTGGCGCGGCGGGCAAACGCACGCACCACGCCCGCGTCACGCGTCAGCACCGTGACAAGGCGGTCGCTCTCGCCCACCGTCTGCTCCCGAATGATGAGTCCCTGGGTCTTTACCTGCATCAAAGTCTCCTGCCGTAAAATCCACGTCGGCAAGCTCCCGGCGTGTAAGCTGCACGTAGCGGATGTAATCCTCCGCCTTGCCGCTTTTATAAAAGCTGTTCCACGCGGCATACGCCGCATTCTGCATCGGGGAATTTCGCATACAAACGCCTCCTAAACCGTATGGCTGTTTTTAGCTTCTGCGGTTTTTGCGGGTTTTATCCGTGGAAACGTCTGTCAATTTCTCAAAATGTGACCGTTTTCCCGAAAATCACGGTTTATTGGTACTGGTCAAAATCGTGCTCGTTAAAGCCGAGCTTTGTGAGGATCTGCGGGCGCTGGCGCCAGTCCTCCTTCACCTTTACCCAAAGGCGCAGGTTGATCTTGCAGCCGAAAAAGCGCTCCATGTCTTCTCTTGCCTTCGAGCCGATTTTTTTCAGCATTGCGCCGCCCTTGCCGATGATGATACCCTTGTGCGTGGCGCGTTCGCAATAGATTGTCGCATCGATCTCTGTCAGGTTGCCGAGGTCGCGCATGCTTTCCGTCACGACTGCGACGCCGTGCGGGATTTCTTTATCCGTAAAGCGCAGAATTTTCTCGCGCACGATTTCGGACGCAATGACGCGCTCCGGCTGGTCTGTGAGCGTATCTTCCGAGAAGAAGTGTCCGCCCGGCTCCGCCAGTGCGATGAGCTCCTCACGCAGCGCGTCCATGCCGTTGCCGTCCTGCGCGGAGACCGGCACCACAGCTTCAAAGTCGTAGAGCGCGGAGAGCTTCGCAATCTGCTCCATCAAAACGCTTTTGTCCTGCAAAAGGTCGATCTTATTGATGGCGAGCAGCGCCGGCACACCTAAATCTTTAAAGCGGTGCACAAGCTCTTCATCTGCCTTGGAGATTTTCGTGTTTGCCTCCACAACGAGCAGGCAGGCGTCCACATCTGCGACGGACGAGGTAACGCTTTTCACCATGTAATCGCCGAGAGAGTTCTTCGGCTTGATGAGGCCCGGCGTATCGATGAACACCAGCTGCGTTTCGCCCTCTGTCCACACGCCCATAATGCGCGTGCGGGTGGTCTGCGGCTTATTGGAAACGATGGCAAGCTTCGTACCGAGCAGGCGGTTCAAAATAGAGGATTTGCCCACGTTCGGTCTGCCCACAATGGCGATAAACGCCGATTTTTCGTTCATGTAGTTTTCTGTATCCATAGTTTTACCGGGGCACGCAGCCACGGTTTCCTTTCTGATAATTTATATCTATATCACTTTTTATGAAGCTTTTCCCGCACGCCGCATGGCCCTTTGAAAATGAAGAAAAAGGCCAAAACGAGCGATAGGATGAAAAGCACAAGGTAAAGCGGATTTGTGACGATTGTTATCAAAAGCGCTAAGAGCGCTTCTGGACGCCACAAAACGGCTATACCGACAAAAGCGGCAAAAACGGCGCACACAAGCACCGCTCCCGCCGCGATATCTTTTGTTTTGCCGATGAGCGGATTATAGCTTTTCTGCGCGTAATCACACAGCATCTCAATGGCGGTGTTGAACGCTTCCGCCGCGATAACCATTGCGATGGTCAAAAGCAGAACGCCGTATTCGCTGCGCGTTACGCCCAGAAAGGGCGAAAAAAACAAAACGTATACCGCCGCTGTAAGGTGTATACGCATGTTTCGCTCCGTTTTCACGGTATGGAAAAATCCGCGCGCGGCATCGCGAAAGCTGTCCGCCTGCGTGCGGGTCTTACCGTTTGTTTTCCAATCCGGCACCATGTTAAACGGTGTAGCTGGAAGTGCCCGGCAAACCGAGCTGCGACATAACGTATTCTTCTTTTTCACGCATGCGCACACGCTCCATGCCGCCGTTTTCGTGGTCATAGCCGAGCAGGTGCAGCATAGAATGCGCCGTCAGGTAGCCGATTTCGCGCTCTAAGCTGTGGCCGTAGCGCTTTGCCTGCGCCATTGCCATTTCCACAGAGAGTACAATGTCGCCGAGAATCTTCGCGCCGGTATCGTGGTTGATGTCATACACGCCGTTCTCACCCATGGGGAAAGAGAGCACGTCTGTTGCGGCATCTTTGTTGCGGTACTGCGCGTTTAGCTCGCGGATCTGCTCGTTGTCCACGAATGTCACGCTGATTTCAGCGGAATCCTCAAACTTCTCCATCCGCAGAACCGCGTGGCAACAGCGACGGATGAGCATGCGCACGCCGGTCGGCACTTTGACCGCTTTCTGGTTGTTTGTGATGATGACTCTGATTTTTTCCATATGCTAAAATCCTTTCGATAGGGGTTATTTTGCTGCGGACGCTTTTTCATACGCCCGAATGATATCCTGCACCAAGCGATGGCGCACAACGTCTTTTTCGGTAAAGCGGAAAACGGAAATGTCATCCACATTGCGCAGCACACGCATCGCATCCTTCAGGCCCGAGCGTCTGCCGTCCGGCAGATCAATCTGCGTGATGTCGCCTGTGATGACCATTTTGGAGTTGAAGCCGAGACGCGTCAGGAACATTTTCATCTGCTCGCAGGTGGTGTTCTGCGCCTCATCCAGAATGATAAAGCTGTCGTCGAGCGTTCTGCCGCGCATGTACGCAAGCGGCGCCACCTCAATGCTGCCGCGCTCCACAAGGCGGGCGTACGATTCCGCGCCGAGCATGTCGAACAGCGCATCGTAAAGCGGGCGCAGGTAGGGGTCTACCTTCTGTTGCAAATCACCGGGCAGAAAACCCAGCTTCTCGCCGGCTTCCACGGCAGGGCGCGTCAAGATGATGCGGTTCACCTGCTGCGCACGGAACGCCGTCACAGCCATGGCGACCGCAAGGTACGTTTTACCGGTGCCCGCAGGGCCGACGCCGATGGTGATGGTGTTATTGCGAATATTGTCGCAATAATTCTTCTGTCCCACCGTTTTGGGCTTTACGGGCTTGCCTTTCGCCGTGATGCAGATGCAGCCGTCCGTAAGCGGCGCCATCTGTGCTTCGCTGTCCTCCATGACCATGTCGATGCAGTAGCCGACGTTCTGGTCGTTTAGAACTTCGCCCTTTTCGACAAGCCGCAAAAGGCTTTCTGCCGCACGCACCGCACGCGAAACACCGGGTTCTTCTCCGATGACGTGGATCTGCGAATCGCGGCAGGAAAACGTTACACCGAATGCCTTTTCCAGTCGCTTTGCGTTCACGTCAAAGCTGCCGAAAAGCTCTGCCGCGTATTCTGCTTTGTTTACATGAATGCTTCTTTCCAAATCGTTCTCCTTTTGCCGCACAGCTTTGAAAAACCGTGCAGTCTAAAAAACCGAATTTCCTGTTTTATTATAGCATAAGTGTTCCCAATGTGGTTATGAAATTTTCAACGAAATTTAGCCGTTTCCCTGTACATTTCCGACAAATACCCCTATATTCTCCGAATTTTCAGGCTCTTCAGGCAGGGTGAGCGGCGCCTCCTGCGCAATGTTTTCAAGACATACACACCGGGACGTGACGTAAACCGCGCCGTCTTTTGTCTGATATGTGATGTTTTCCGTAAGCACACGCCCGTCTTCTCCAAGCGCAAGCTTTTGCAGCTGATGCAGATTTTCAAGTGCGCGGCGCTGCGCTTCTTCCTCCGTGAACGTAACGGGCACGGTCTCCTCCTCATATACGCGCACCGTTTCCACCCATAGCGGCAATGTGTGCCCCTGCAAAACGAACGGCGTGCGGGTGTATGCCGTCTGGCCTTTCGGCGCGCCGGAAAGCGAGAGCGGCACGCGCACGCCCAAAATATACAGCGCGCGCTGTGTACCGAGGTCCGTTTCACGCACCGTTTCGGTACTAAGCGGACAGGATGCCGTGAATGTGCGCTGTGTCTCCGCCAGAATCTCCGCACGGGCGCGGGTGTAAAAACAGCGCACGGGGTTATATTCCGGGTCATACGGGTCGCCCACCTGTGTGATGCCGGAAACGAGCACCTGCCCCGCGGCGCAGGCAGAACCGACTTTCACGAGCACCGTGCCGTTTTGCGCCGTGATAGAATGGATGAGCCCCGCGCGTGACGCGACGATGTCCCCCGTGCCGTCGTGCTCCGCGCCCTCCGCCTTTGTGACGGACGTGCGCAGCTCAAGCTGTACGGTACAACCCTCCGTGTTGAACGATGCCCACGAAAGCTCCGGCAACTCCTCCAAAAGCGCGACAGAGGCCAAAGCGGTATCGGTGCTTCGCGGCGCGCCGATATACACGCCAACGCGCTTTGCTGCCGCCAAAATTTCGCTTTCGGCATACGGAATATCTTCACCGGAGATCGTCATCTCCCAGTAAAAGCCGGAAAGGAACAGCATCAGCGCCACGCCGAGCGCCGTGCCAAGCAAAAGTCCCGGCCGGCGCAGCATGCGGCGGAACCGAAACGGGAAGCCGCTTTTCTCCGCAAGCTTCACCCGCGCGTGCGTGCGTTGTTTGATCTTATGCAGCTTTTTGTAGTCCTTCGCATACAAGGTGAAAAGCACGTCTTTCCCATCCTTTTGAAGTCGAATGGGGCGCAGACCCGTTTTCACCGCAATGTTCATAAACCGTGCCGTATCGCCCGAAACACGCGCCGTTGCCGTGCCGAGCACCCAATGCGTGATTTTCTTCATGCGAACCTCACCGCCTCAATATGTCCCGTGATCACCGCGCCATCCTCTTCAAGACACAAAAGCCGTAGGCTTTGCCCCTCCACCCACACGGCGCGCCGCCCACAGCGCAGGCCGATCTTTTCCGTTTCGTATTCGATTACGCCGTCACAACCCTCTAAAATAAGCTTCGCCGTGCCGAGAATCTCCGTGCGTATCGTGCCGTCCTGCATGGCATAGCGCAGCTTATCTGCAAGCTCACCCATGCGCCCACCCTCTTTCTTTTTACTCCTCTATACGTATGTGCGGAAAAACACGCATATACTTTTTCAAAAGGAGGGTTCGCCGTGTCGAAGCATACAGAATTTATCGCTTTTTTCATTCGCCAAAAATTGCAGCTTCCGGCGCTTTATATCCGCACCGCCGCGCTTTTACTGCTCGCCTTGCTCCTGCTCAGGCACCGCACCGCTGCCGCCGCAGGCGTTGTCAGCGGCATCCACACATGCCTCGGCACGCTGATTCCCTCGCTGTTCCCGTTTATTTTACTCGCGTGCCTATGCACGAACAGCCGCGCGGCGCAGGTGCTGTTTCGCCCGCTTTCCCCCGTAATGCGTCATGTGTTCCGCCTACCCGCCTGCGCCGCTCCCGCCGTTTTGTTGGGGCTCACCGCAGGCTACCCTACCGGCGCGAAGATCACCGCAAATTTATACGCGACCGGAAAGCTCACAAGGGAACAGGCGGCGCGGCTGTTATGCTTCTGTACCGCGCCGGGCTATGCGTTTGCGGCAGCCTATACGGGCAGTTTATTATTAAGAAGCGAGCGCATCGGGCTGAATTTATTTTTTGCCTGCGCACTTGCGCCGTTACTTCTGGGACTCACCCTGTCGCGCTTTGCCGAAAAACCCGAAAAAAGCCTAAAATCGCCAGAATCTGCTCCCGGCGGCATCGTCTCCGCTGTGCAGGACGGCATTAAGGCCACCGTTTCCCTTTGCGGGTTCGTCATTGTGTTTTCCATGCTTTTGGCCGTTTTGCACGATGCCGGCATTTTTCAGTATTTATGCGGTTTTCTCTCCCGCTTTGGGCTCACCGTGCCGCTTTCCGGCGCATTGCTGACGATGGGTCTGGAGATCACCGCCGGAGTCACACAGTGCATATATTGGCACCTGCCGGTTTATTTTTTAGCGTTCGGGCTCGGCTTTTCCGGCGTTTGCATCCACTTGCAGATCTTCTCCTTTTTCCACAAAGCGGGGCTGCCGCTGTCGAAAACGAGATATGTTCTCGCACGCTTTTTAAACGGTCTGCTTTCCGCTGCATTTTATTTGCTGCTTTCCTATTTTCTCCCGGCAAGCACCTCGGTTGCCGTGGAAACCTCGCCCCTCAACACCGCGCCCATGGCGGGCAGCGCGGCATCATCCTTGGCGCTCATCGCGCTGTCTATGTTCTTTCTTCTCACGTGTATTCTCCGCAGCGGAAAAACACCGTCGAAAATTTGTGGTGGAAATTCCACCGGGAAAATGCTACAATGAGAACAACTCTAAGAGCAACCTGAAAATCGGAGGCGACGAAAGTGTTCGGACGCAAAAAGAAAAAACAAACACCCGCTCTGTTTGGCAGCCGCATTGAGCCGGACTGCGCTTACTGCGCGTTTCATGCGGACGGCGTACAGAAAAAATGTCTTGCGGGGCAGCTCGGCGGAGAGCACTGCGCAAAATTTCAATATGACCCACTGCGCCGCGAGCCGAAAAGCGAACAAAAGCTCGGGCAATACAGCGCCGAGGAATTCAAACTATGAAAACTTATCTTAAAGCGTTTCGTTTAAAGCGCTTTTGGCTGCTGCTTTTGCTGCCTGCGGCGTTCCTTTTGGACTTCGCCGCACGGCAGAGCGCAGATTTTGCTGAGTGGTATGCCGTGACGATCTACCCCGTGTACGCGCAGTTCTTTTCCGCCATTACGGGAGTCTTCCCGTTTTCTGTCGGCGAATTTTGTCTGATCGCGCTTATCCTTTTCATTTTGGCGTATCTCATTCACGGCGTTTATAAACTCATTCGTCATAAAGAGGGCCGTTTTGCGTACTTTGTGCGGTTTTTGTCGGTTCCTGTTCTCATCGCCACGTGCATCGCATTTTTGTGCGTAACGAACTACGGCACGAACCACCGCCGGTACAGCTTTGCCGCCGTCAGCGGACTTACCGTGCGGGAGTCCTCCGCCGAGGAGCTTTACGATGTGTGCGCGTATTTAATCAACGAAGCGAACACATTGCGCGAAACCCTGCCCGAAGACGAAAACGGTGTATTTCAGCTTTCAAACGATGTTTTTCTTGATGCAGACGAAGCAAAATCATCATTCAACAGCCTTCATGATACGTATTCTACGCTCTACACAAACGGCAAACCGAAGCCCGTGCTGTTCTCGGAAGTGATGTCGTACCTTGACATCAGCGGCATTTACTGTCCGTTCACGTTTGAAGCGAACGTCAACGTCCACATGAACGACGTATTGATCCCCGTGACGATGTGCCACGAGCTTTCACACCTTTCCGGCTACATGCGCGAGGACGAAGCGAATTTCATCGCATTTTTGGCGTGCCTGCAAAGTGACGACCCGGAATTCCGTTACAGCGGTGTGTATTTGGCGTCCGTCCACGCGATGAATGCTTTGCTCACTGTGGACAGCGACCTGTGGAACCGGGCGGACGCTTTAAAAAGCGACGCACTGCGCCGCGACATTCGGTCAAATAATGCATACTGGAAGCAGTACGAAACGCCCGTTTCCGAGGTCTCCGACCGCGTGAACGACGCGTATTTAAAAGCCAACGGGCAGGAAAACGGCCTGCGCTCCTACGGCAGAATGGTCGATCTGCTTCTCGCCTACTACCGCGACAAGCTGCAATAGACATAGTTTTTTGGGGGAGTTCTCTATGTGTGAAAAAATCATTGCGGCGTGTGGAAACGACTGCGCGGTATGTCCGCGCTACAACGTGCCGCCGTACACCAAAACCGCAGAAGAACTACACCACACCGCCGAGCTGTGGTATAAAATCGGCTACCGCGACCACGTGGTAACAAACGAGGAGATTGCCTGTACCGGCTGCAAGGAAGAAAACTGGTGCCGCTATCGCCTTGTAAAATGCGTGAACGAAAAGCACATCGCGCATTGCGGCCAGTGTGAAAACTACCCGTGCGACGTCATGAAAGCATGCTTCACGGTGACAGGCTCGTTCATCTCCACCTGTAAAAAAGTCTGCACACCCGAGGATTTCGAGACATTGCGCAAAGCATTTTTCGAGAAAGAAAAGAACCTGACGCAAAATTAAGACGACAAAAGGCCTTTGCACCGTCCAAAACGGAGATGCAAAGGCCTTTTTATGTACGATTATTTATTCGCGTTCATCTCGCGGACTTCTCTTAAAATGTCCTCAAGGTCATATTTTTCGGGCGCTTTCGGCGCGGCAGGCTTTGCCTGCACTGTTTGTGCAGCCGGCTTCGGGGGATTTGCCGGGCGCTGCTGCACGGGCTTCGGCGCAGGTGCGGCAGGCTTTGCGGTTCTCGGTGTAGCGCTTTGCTGCGGCACGCGGTTCACCGGAGTCTGCACCGCAGCGCGGCGCACGTTCTGTGGCTGCATGGAGACCGGCGTTTCCGGCATGATGGGGCGTTCTGCGGTGTACTCCGCCGACACCGGCATCACCGGCAGCTCGCCGGTGTCTTTATCCGGGTCAAAGGACGTGGGCACGCGGGGCTCTGCCTCACGGCGCGCCTGCATCTGCTCGCGGCGCATGCGCTCTTCTTCGCGTCTTCTGCGGTTGCGTCGTTCCTCCTGCTCGATCTCATCCAGCACCTCGGCGCGGTCCGCTTCGCCGCTGTCGTGGTTGCGGCTTGCACGCTGCCACAAAATGATGCTGACAATTCCGCCGACGCCGAGCACGATGCACACCGCACCCGCAATGAACAGCGTGCGGCCGACGCCGTTATCGGCCTTCAGCTCATTAAAGAACGATTCCGCCCCGCTGCTGTCTTCGCCTGCGGTGTCGGTCGTGCCTTCCGTGGTGTCCACCGTTTCGGTGCTGTCTGTGGTATCGGCCGTATCGGCTTCATCCGCAAAGGTAAGCGGCGCACACAGCGCAGCGCCGAGTAAAACCGCCGCTAAAACAGCAAATATACGTTTAGAAAAAGTATTTCTCATAATCCATTTCCTCTTTCGTGATAACTTTTATGTGTCACGATTTCGAATTCATTTTTATTTAGTTTAGCATATTTTGCATGGTGTTTCAACGGCAAAATAAACAAACCCGCCGCTTCTCTGCACGGTTCATGCAGTCGAAACGGCGGGTACTGTGTCTATTTATATTTCTTTAGAAATCGATCTTCTCTGCAATGTACGCTTCAAGCTCGTCAATCTTCACGCGCTCCTGCTCCATGCTGTCACGGTCGCGAACGGTAACGCAGCCGTCATTTTCACTGTCAAAGTCATACGTGATGCAGAACGGCGTGCCGATCTCATCCTGGCGGCGATAGCGCTTGCCGATGGAACCCGTATCGTCAAAGTCAACGGAAAACTTCTTTGCGAGCGCATCGTAAACCTCGCCGGCCTTTTCGCTCAGCTTCTTGGAGAGCGGCAGAATCGCCGCCTTAAACGGTGCCAGTGCCGGGTGCAGACGCAGTACAACGCGCACGTCCGGCTTTTCTTCGGTGCCGAGATTTTCTTCGTCGTAAGCGTCGCACAGGAACGCCAGCGCTACGCGGTCCGCGCCGAGAGACGGCTCGACGACATACGGCACATAGCGGGTGTTCGTCTCCGGGTCGAAATAGGAGAGGTCCTTGCCGGAATGCTCCTGATGGCGGGTGAGGTCATAGTCCGTGCGGTCTGCAATGCCCCAAAGCTCGCCCCAGCCGAACGGGAACAGATACTCAATATCCGTCGTCGCCTTGGAGTAGAAGGAGAGCTCCTTCTGGCTGTGGTCGCGCAGGCGGATGTTCGCTTCGTCCAGACCGAGGTTCAAAAGCCAGTTTTTGCAGAAATCCTTCCAGTAGTAGAACCAGTCGAGGTCCGTGCCCGGCTTGCAGAAGAATTCGCACTCCATCTGCTCAAACTCGCGAATGCGGAAAATGAAGTTGCCCGGGGTAATCTCATTTCTGAAGCTCTTGCCCACCTGACAAACGCCGAACGGCACCTTCTTGCGCGTGGTGCGCTGAATGCTCGGGAAGTTGACGAAAATGCCCTGTGCAGTCTCCGGGCGGAGGTACAGCTGGCTCTTTGCGTCTTCCGTAACACCCTGGAACGTCTTAAACATCAGGTTGAACTGGCGGATGTCCGTAAAGTTGTGGCCGCCGCACTCCGGGCAGGCAATGTTGTTGTCGGCGATGAACTGCTGCATCTGCTCGTTCGTCCAGCCGTCTGCGGATTCGCCGGTGAAGTCTTCAATGAGCTTATCGGCACGGTGACGGGTCTTGCAGTCCTTGCAGTCCATCAGCGGGTCGGAGAAGCCGCCCACGTGGCCGGTTGCCACCCAGACTTCCGGGTTCATGAGGATTGCGGAATCCAGCGCCACGTTGTAGCGGCTCTCCTGCACGAACTTGCGTTTCCACGCGTTTTTTACGTTGTCCTTGAAAAGGCAGCCCAGCGGGCCGTAGTCCCAAGAGTTGGACAGACCGCCGTAAATTTCGGAGCCGGGGTATACGTAGCCTCTGTTTTTGCAGAGCGCCACGATTTTTTCCATGGTCTTTTCTTCGGGCTTCAGAACTTTCTTCATTTGTTAAACTCCTTTCGCGCCGCTGGCTGCTGCACGGCTTCGTGCAGCTGGATGCTGCGCTTGTGATTTATCAATCATACCACGTTTTTCAAAGATACACAACTACCGTGGCGGGATTTTATACGAAAAAGCGGCACTCCGCAGAGCACCGCCCGAAATTTCCGCTTGTTTAGATTTATTCGCCCTCGTCCGCGATGAGCTTTTTCATCTGCGGCAGACGGAACAGAATAACCGCCGCGATAACTGTGAAGATGAGCTCCGGCAGCATGTAAGTGCCGTTGTAGCAGAAGGAGTAAAGCCACGGGTGGCCCACCCAGGAAGCGCCGAACGCCACAAACTCATCAAAGTTTGCAAAGATAATGGCGCCGGAAATGAAGTGGCACACAAAGCGCAGCGCAACAGCCAGCGCCGTGCCGCAGCAAATGCCTACATAACCCTTCTTGCGGAAAATGCCCGCAATACCGATAACCGTGTATGCCACGATGTAATCGAGCAGAATCGTGCCGATGAGAGCAGAAGGCGTCATGCCCCAGCCGAGGATGCCGTCCATCGTGATGCCGAACGCAAGCTGAACGACGGATTCCACAAAGGAAGCCGCAAAGCCCCACTTAAGGCCGTACATGATGGAAATCATGGCGCAGGGCAGCATGGAAAGCAGCGTGATAGAACCGCCAAACGGCATCTGAAGCACCTTGATCATGCTGAGCACAGCGCCCAGTGCGACCATAACCGCGCAGGCCGCAAGCTTTTTTGTATTGTTGTTCTTCATAGTTCATTCCTCCGGTTTTCTACCGAGATTTAGGGGATAAAGCGGAGAAAACAAAAACCGCGCACCCATTCGGTACGCGGCATAAAAAGCACTTAAAATAAGCGTATTTTCCTACGTCGGCATTATCCGAATCAGGTAACAGGTTTCGGCGTTCACGCCGCTCTCAGCCGACTTTATACGTCAGCACCCTTTTTTACATTCAGTATAGCACGGAACTTTTCGCTTTTCAACCAAAATTTGTGTTTTCGGGCAGAAAACAAGGCTTTTCTTGATTTTGTTGACGCAAAATGATAGTATAAAAGAAACATAAGCCAACGGCAACGGTGGTTAAAAGTTTTGCTTAAGCTTTTTCAAGAAGCTTAAAGCGAACGTGTGCGTTCGCTTAGGTTCATTAGGGCAGCGCCCTAAGTCGTCGTCCGCAGACGACGAAACACCTTTTGCCTAACAAAAAGTAGGATGGGAACCACAATTAGGGGGTCTCCCCATGAATTTGCAAGGCAAATTCATAAAATAAAACGCTAAAACCGATTTAAACTACGGAAGGACATATAAAAATGGAAAGCACACAGAACAAAACGCGCTGTCCGCACAGCAAAAAATGCGGCGGCTGCCAACTGCAGAACCTCGATTATAAGGAACAGCTCGCGCACAAGGAGCGCACGTGCATCCGTCTGCTCGGCAAATTCTGCCGCGTAGAGCCCATCATCGGCATGGAGAACCCCTACCACTACCGCAATAAGGTACAGGCCGCATTCGGTACCACGCGTGCCGGACGCATCATCTCCGGCATTTACCAGAGCAGCACGCACAACATCGTCGCCGTGGACAGCTGCATGACGGAAGACGAAATTGCCGACCGCATCATCGTCGATATCCGCCGCCTGCTGCGCAATTTCAAAATGACAACGTATAACGAAGTCACCGGGCGCGGCTTTCTGCGCCATGTGCTCGTCAAGCGCGGCTTTCAGACCGGCGAAGTCATGGTTGTGCTCGTCACCGGTACGCCGATCTTCCCCGCGCGCAACAATTTCACCCGTGCGCTGTTAAAGCTTCACCCGGAGATTACCACGATCATTCAAAATGTCAACGACCGCTACACCTCCATGCTGCTCGGGCAGAACGAGAAAACACTCTACGGCCCCGGCTATATCACGGATATTCTCTGCGGGCTGCGCTTCCGCATTTCGGCAAAATCATTCTACCAGATCAACCCCGTGCAGACCGAGGTGCTGTACGGCAAAGCGATGGAATTTGCGGAGCTCACGGGCAAAGAAACCGTCATTGACGCGTACTGCGGCATCGGCACCATCGGCATGGTCGCCGCCAAAAAAGCCGGACAGGTCCTCGGCGTAGAAGTGAACCGCGACGCCGTGCGCGATGCCCGTGAAAACGCAAAATTAAACCGTGTGAAAAATATCCGCTTCGTCTGTGCCGATGCAGGCAACTTCATGGTAGATATGGCAAACGCCGGTGAACACTGCGACGTACTTTTCATGGATCCGCCGCGCACCGGCAGCGACACCGCGTTTCTCTCCTGCGCGCTCACACTTGCACCGAGACGCATCGTATACGTCTCTTGTAACCCTGAAACGCTCGCGCGCGACCTTAATTTTCTTACAAAGCGCGGCTATCGCGCCGAAAAAATTCAGCCCGTAGACATGTTCCCCCACACCGACCATGTAGAATGCGTCGTACGGTTGGATAAGATGAATTAAAACAAAAGAAGGCTTTCCCATGATTCGCCCCGTTACCGAAAAGGATATTCCCGCCTGCGGATATTTTCAAATGCCGCTCCCGAAAATTACGGAAGAAAGGTAAAAAAATATGGCTTCCAGTCTCATGCACTACGCAATCACGGATAAAATTTTGCAACTGTTTCCTATGCACGACGGTGCGCGGCTGCGCTTTGGCGCGGTACTGCCGGACGCTTCCGTAAACAAGCGGAAAACACATTTTCGCATTTACAATGAAAAGCTCGGCATTCGGCTTTATGATCTTGAATCGTACCGCGCGCAGTTCGGCGAGCGTATGCAAAAAGATGACCTTTATCTCGGCTACTATCTGCACCTTATCGAGGATGCTTTGTACCGCAAAACGCTGTACGATACCTTCGGCTGGAATCCCTACACGCCGGAAAGCACCGCGCGCATGCACCACGATTACACGCTTTTAAACCGTCATTTCATTCAAAAATATAATATTCGGGATGACCTTGCCGTCCCAGAAAATTTCACGCAGGAACCGATTTTCGCTTTTGAGCCGTTTGACGCCGAAGGTCTTCTGCGTTCGATTCATCAAAACTTTGTGCCCGCGCCGGCGGATGCCCCCTACTTTTTCACGGCTGCCATGGCGGACACGTACATTGAAGACGCCGTGCGGCTGTGCACCGCGGAGCTTGACCGCTTTCACTGCGGCAAAACGCTTCTTTCCGCCGAGGATTTCACCTGGACGCCGCCGGAAAACAATAAGAATTTCTGAATAAAAGCAAAAACACCCTCCCGAAGTGATGGATATGTACCCTATATAGGAAGCATATCCATGACCGACACGGGAGGGCTTTTTGATTTCTCTTTGGAAAGCAGCTTCGCGGGGCAAACGCGCTTTCCTATGCGCATTCGGAATTGACATTCCCTTTCCGCTTCGGTACAATAGAACCAACAAGAACCTCGGGGGACAAAACAGTATGAATTTTCTTGAAGAACGTATCGTAAAGGACGGCGTTGTAAAAGCCGGCAATATATTGAAAGTAGACAGCTTTTTAAACCACCAAATGGATGTGCGCCTGTTTCGCCAAATGGGCAAAGAGTTCAAGCGACGTTTTGCAGATAAGCCCATCAACAAAATTCTGACGATTGAAGCCTCCGGCATCGGTATTGCATGTGTGGCGGCGGAATGCTTTGACGTGCCGGTCGTCTTCGCAAAAAAGAGCCAGAGTGTGAATATTGATGGCGACGTATACGTTTCCGAAGTGGAATCCTTCACACATAAGCGTGTGAATCGCGTGATCGTTTCGAAAAAATTTCTCGGCCCCGAGGATCACATTCTTATCATCGATGATTTTCTTGCAAACGGCTGTGCGCTGCAGGGGCTCATCTCTATTGTAGATCAGGCGGGCGGCACGGTGGAAGGCATCGGTATCGCGATTGAAAAGGGGTTCCAGCCCGGCGGCGCGAAAATTCGCGAGATGGGCTACCCGCTCGAATCGCTCGCCATTGTGGAAAGCATGGACGACGCAACCGGCACGGTCGTTTTCCGTCCACAGCCATAAAAGGAGTTTTGTATGAAACGGTTTTTATCCCGCATTTTGCCCCTTTTGCTCAGCTTCGGCTTGATTTTAAACTGCACAGGATGCAGCACGGTTTTGGTCTTAGCCGGTAAAGCTCGTGAAAACAGCGAAGCTTCGTCCTCCGTGATTTCGGAAAGCTCCGCGTCCTCCGGCGTCATCTCCACCCCTGTGCCGACCGAAGACGGCGACCTGCGTGCGTTTTACACGGATGTTGCAAACGCTGAAAGTGTCACGGTAATGGTGTACATGATCGGCTCCGACTTAGAGAGTGAGGACGGCTCCGCGACCGACGACCTTTTGGAAATGGCAGATGCCGCGCTTTCCGAAAACATTCACCTTGTACTCCAGACCGGCGGCACCGAAACCTGGTGGAACGATGTCTGCACAGACGATGAAAGTGAGCGCTTTGTGATCGAAAACGGCGATATGACGCTGCTCCAAAGCCTTGGCAGCATGAATATGACGGACGCCGACACGCTCTCCGATTTCATTCGCTTCTCCGCCGAAAGCTACCCCGCAGACCGCTACGAGCTCATTTTGTGGGATCACGGCGGTGGCACCATGACAGGCTTCGGCTACGACGAGCTGTATGAAGATACCTCTTTGACGCTCTCTTCTCTTTCCACAGCGCTGTATAACGGCGGCGTACAGTTTGATTTCATCGGCTTTGACGCCTGCCTGATGGCGACGGCAGAGGTGGCCTACGCCTTGGATCCGTATGCGGATTACCTCATCGCCTCCGAAGAATCCGAGCCCGGCGAGGGCTGGGCGTACAAAAACTGGCTTACGATGCTGGCGGAAGACCCCGCCGTACCCACGGCGGAGCTCGGCAAAAAGCTGGCGGACGATTTCCTTGAGGCCTATATTTTCGCCGACATGCCGACGCTTTCCGTTTTAGACCTGCGCTATGTGCCGGAATTATACGCCGCGCTGGAAAGCTACTGGGGAAGCGCCTACACCGCACTGCAAAGCGGCAGCTACGGTGCGTTTTCGCAGGTGCGCAGCAACGTGCGGGAATTCGGCGACAACGAGTATGACCAAGTCGATCTGTCCGATCTCACCGTACAGACGAAGCTGGAGCTTCCTCTCGGCACCGAAGACGCTGTGCAGGCCGCCATTCAAAACATGGTAGTGTATAACGTCGCATACGAAAAATACGCTTCGGGCATTGCGGTCTACTTCCCGTGCCTGTGGCCGGATTACTACGGCGACACGCGCTTTGAAATGACCTGCGTCGGCTTCCCGGAATCGTATTTTGAATTCTACGATAAATTCATGAACACGATGCTCTCCGGGCAGTCGCTTTCGCAGAGTGATATCGATTTTTACTCCTACTACGATTGGTTCGATTTCTCCGAGGTTGTCGGCGGCGAAAACGTCACCACAATAAGCGACAGCGATTTTGAGCTCATTGACAAGGGAGACTATTATGCACTCTCTCTTTCCGATGAAGCATGGAACCTCATCACGTACATTGATATGACCGTTTACCTCGACGACGGCGAGGGATATATTGACCTTGGCAATGACAACGTGTACGAGTTTGACGACGACGGCGACCTGAAAATCGATTTTGACTACACATGGATCTCGATCGACGGCGTGATCGTGCCGTTCTACGCCGAAACCGAGGAACAGACGGACGATTACTGGTACACAACGGGTTATGTGCCGGCCGAACTGAACGGCAGCACCGATATCGAGATCATTTTGCGCTGGGACAGCGACCATGACAGCGGCTTTGTTGCGGGCTACCGCTTAAAGACCGAAGAGCCTACGGTAGCGGCAAAGGGTCTGCGCAGCTTTACGGAGACGGATCAGATTCAGTACACCTGTTCGTATTATGATTACGATTTCAACTACGACCGGGACTACACGCTCGGCGACCCGGTAACATACACAAGTGAACCCGTCGTCACCTATGAGGAAATCGGCGAATACCGCACGGTGATCCAATACACCCTGCGCGACATCTACAACAACGAACACTTTACAGACCCGGTAGAGCTTTCCTGTGAATAAATAATTCTATAAAACATACCCTGCTGCGCTCCGTAGCAGGGTATGTTTCGATTTGACTTACACTATAATAGGCGGTATAATGAAAATTACTGACAAAAACGGAATTGTATGGAAAACTATGCCGTTTAAACTGTTCGGAAAGGACGAACGCCATGCGAAAGCTCCTCGTTTACATGAAAGACTACAAGAAAGAGTCGTTTTTAGCGCCTCTCTTCAAGCTGCTCGAAGCCACCTTTGAGCTGATTGTCCCGCTCGTAATCGCGCAGATCATCGACGTGGGCATTCAGACCGGTGACACTGGCTTCATCATCTCCCGCTGTCTGCTTCTGGTCGGGTTCGGTGTGGTCGGCATGATCAGTGCCATCACGGCGCAGTATTTTGCCGCAAAGGCTGCCGTGGGCTTTGCCACCGGGCTGCGTCACAGCCTGTTCCAAAAAATCAACGAACTCTCCTTCTATCTTTTGGACCGTGTGGGCACTTCCACGCTGCTGACACGCATCACAAATGACGTAAATCAGGTGCAGAACGGTGTAAACCTTGTACTGCGCCTGTTTATGCGCTCGCCGTTCATTGTGTTCGGCGCATGCGTTATGGCGTTCACCATTGATCCCGGCAGCGCGCTGCTGTTCCTCATTGTGGTCGCTCTGCTCTCCGTTGTGGTGTTCGGCATCATGCTGCTGACCATCAAGCGCTACAAGGCTATTCAAAACCAGCTGGATTCCGTTTTGAACACCACGCGTGAAAATCTGAACGGCGCACGTGTCATACGCGCGTTCTGCGGTGAAGACACCGAAACAGAAAAATTTATCGGCCAAAATTCGCTGCTCTCCAAGCTCCAGAAATCCACGGGCCGTATCTCCGCACTTTTGAACCCGGTTACGTTTATCCTGATTAACGTCGGCATCATTCTGCTCATCCATTACGGCGCTGTTCAGGTCAACACCGGCATTTTGACACAGGGTCAGGTCGTGGCGCTGTACAACTACATGAGCCAGATTTTAGTTGAGCTCATCAAACTTGCAAACCTCATCATCACCGTAACAAAGTCCTTTGCAAGCGCCGCACGTATCCGCGACGTGCTCGAGCTCGACACAAACACCGTTTATTCCGACGACAAGAAAATCTACAATACCCACGCCGTCGAGTTCGACCGCGTTTCCATGCACTATAACGAAGGCGCGAAGGACGCGCTCGAAAACATCAGCTTCACCGCCGAGCCGGGCGAGATCATCGGCGTTATCGGCGGCACAGGCAGCGGCAAAACGACGCTTGTGGGGCTTATTCCCCGCTTCTACGATGCGTCCTCCGGCACCATCCGCGTGGACGGCCGCAACGTGAATTCCTATTCGCTTGAAGAACTGCGCGAAAAGGTGCACGTCGTATTGCAGCGCGCGGTCTTGTTTCGCGGCACGCTGCGCGAAAACCTGCTTTGGGGCAATAAAAATGCCAACGACGAAGAGATGCAGGCAGCCGTAAAGGCTGCGCAGGCCGCAGACTTCGTACAGAGTAAGGGCGGGCTCGATATGAAGATTACCGCCGAAGGCCGCAACCTTTCGGGCGGACAGCGCCAGCGCCTTTCCATTGCCCGCGCACTTGTGGGTAATCCCGAGATCCTCATTCTGGACGACTCCGCTTCCGCGCTCGACTATGTGACCGAAAAGGCACTGCGCGGCGCGCTTTCCGCACTGCCGAATAAGCCGACGGTGTTCATCGTCTCGCAGCGCACATCTTCGCTGCGGCACGCGGATAAGATTCTCGTCTTAGACAACGGCGCGCTTGTCGGATGCGGCACACACGATGCGCTCCTTGAGAACTGCTCCGTGTACCGCGAGATCTATGACTCTCAGTTTGGCGGAAAGGAGGCAGCTGCGAAATGAGCAAGATAAATAACAAAAACAGTACCATTAAACGTGTTCTTTTGCAAATCCGTCCGTATCTGCCGACCATCATTTTGTTGCTTGCACTTGCCGTAGTCAGCGTGCTGTGCTCGCTGTACATCCCGGTGCTCGTCGGCGAGGCCATCGACGCCATCATCGGCAAGGAACAGGTCAACTTTGCCGTTATCCTGCCTAAGCTCTTCACCTGCGCGGTGCTCATCGGCTGCGCGGCGCTCGCCCAGTGGCTGATGAATGTCTGCGGCAACAAGGTCACGTACAACACCATCCGCGATATGCGCGAGGCAGCCTTTAAAAAAATTCACCGTCTGCCGTTTTCTTACCTCGACGCACACGAAACCGGCGACATCGTTTCCCGCATCATTGCCGATGTTGATCAGTTTGCAGACGGCCTTTTGATGGGCTTCTCACAGCTGTTTACCGGCGTTGTGACGATCATCGGCACCATCGGCTTCATGCTTTCCGTCAACGTTTGGACAACGCTTGTCGTGGTACTTGTCACGCCGCTTTCCATTTTGGTGGCGCGCTTCATCGCAAAGAAAACGTTCGCCATGTTCCGCTTACAGTCCGAAACTCGCGGCCGCCAGACGGCATTCATCAATGAGATGATCACGAACCAGAAGGTCGTGCGCGCATACGGACACGAAGACGAGAACATGGAGAAATTCGACACCATCAACGAAGAGCTGCGCCGCCACACATTAAAGGCGACATTCTTCTCCTCCATCACAAACCCCGCCACGCGCTTTGTAAACTCCGTTGTGTACGCGGCGGTCGCGCTCATCGGCGCTTTTCTGGCCGTGACCGGACAGGGCTTCACCATTGGTATGCTCTCCTGCTTTTTGAGCTACGCAAACCAGTACACGAAGCCGTTTAACGAGATTTCCGGCGTTATCACCGAGCTTCAGAACGCGCTCGCCTGCGCAGACCGCCTGCTTGAATTCCTCGACAGCGAAGAAATGTCTGCCGACCCCGAACTGCTGCCGGAGCACAGCGAGACCGCAAAAGGACAGGTCACGTTCGATAACGTTTGCTTCTCCTATACAAAAGACCGCCCGCTCATTCGCAATTTCAGCTTGGATGTACCGGCAGGCTGCCGCGTCGCCATTGTAGGCCCGACGGGCTGCGGCAAAACGACGATGATCAATCTTCTCATGCGCTTCTACGACCCGGACAGCGGCAGCATCAGCGTGGACGGCACGAATACGCAGACGATCCCGCGCCGCGCACTGCGCCGTAACTTCGGCATGGTCCTGCAGGAAACATGGCTGAAAACCGGCACTGTGCTCGATAACATCCGCATGGGCCGCCCGGACGCTTCCGAAGAAGACGTTATCGCCGCCGCAAAGGCCGCGCACGCACATAGTTTTATTGAGCAGCTGCCGAACGGCTACTATACGCAGATTGGCGAAGACGGCGGCAGCCTTTCCGCCGGACAGAAACAGCTTTTGTGCATCTCGCGCATCATGTTGACGCTGCCTCCTATGCTGATTCTGGACGAAGCGACGTCTTCCATCGATACACGTACCGAGCTGCGCATTCAGCGCGCGTTTGCCAAGCTGATGCGCGGACGCACCTCGTTCGTCGTCGCACACCGCTTGTCGACCATCAAGGAATCTGATGTTATTCTCGTCATGCGCGACGGTAACATCGTAGAGCAGGGCGACCACGAATCTCTGCTTGCGAAAAACGGCTTCTACGCCGAGCTGTACCGCAGCCAGTTTACGGATGAGGAACAGCCGGTGGGTTAACGCACAAAAATGCAGCCTTCTCTATTCGAGAGAGCTGCATTTTTTATTTTCTGCCATACCGCACAAAGCTGCGTTTTGCACTTTGTGCGGTATTTTTTGAATATCAATATAGTGGAAGTTTTAGTCAATGCGTTTGAGGAAATCAAACGGCAAAACGATTATGATAAAGATATAGGCGAACCTTGCCCGGACTGCGCATGCGCAAACTGCGTGCGGAACGCCTTCGGTGCACAGCCGTAGCGCTCCGTAAATAAGCGGTAAAACCGGCTTAAACTGTTAAAGCCGCATGCACCGCAGATTTCAATGACGGGCATGTCCCCCTGTAAAAGCAGCTGCGCCGCCAAAGACAATCGCTTGCCGTTGATGTACTCCGTCGGCGTCATGTTGATGTAGCGGCGAAACGACCGCGTAAGGTGCTCCTGCGACATATTTGCAAGCGCCAAAAGACATGGAAGACCTGTGGTGTAATTTTCGCGCCGCTCCATTTTTTCAAGCAGCTCCGAAAACCATGCAGGCAAAATCGCTTCCGGCGCGGGTGCTGTAAGAAACAGCTGCACCAAATACGGAAACAGGCTTAAAATGTAGCGGCACGCCGTTTCGTTATCGGCAAAGCGGTTCGTGTTCAACAGCTTTTCCTGCACATCCGTTAAGGTGTGGCCGGAAAGCACACAATGCAACGGCAGCTCCGGCGTATCGAATATGGCGCGGTTAAGCTGCAAATAATCGCACAAGCGCTCAAACACTGTGCGCGGAATGCCGATATCGAGCAGCTCGAAATCCGCGTTATTGAAAAAATCATAACGGTGCACGTCCCTCGGGCGCATCAAAACGAACGAGCCCTCGGAAAGCAACTGCGAGCGTCCATTCACGGCGTGGATGGCCCCGCCGTGCGAGACGAGAAACAGCTCGTAAAAATCATGCGTGTGAATTTTATACGTCGCCGGCACACCGCACTGGTGCAGAACGCGCGCACCCTCACCGGTGTGCAGATTTTCTTCGGAAAAATGCAGAAGTTCAACGTCGCTCATTTCGGCGCCCCCTTTCTTCTGCTATTATAACGCGTCAAAAAAACGGAATCAAGAAATTTTAAATATAAACTGGGGAGGATAACGGTATGTTCAAGACCGATGTTCAAAAACTGCGCAATGCGTTGGAATTCACGCGCATTTACAAAGAGAACGCAAACGACATTTACCTGCGTGAAGCCGCCTGCATGGATTTTCAGCTCCGTCATATCTTAGTGCCGATGGATGAAAACGACGGCATCGCGGGCCGCTATGAGCACGACTTTGTGGGCTTTTCCTCGCAGGTCGGCGGCATTTACACGTATTACTTTAACGAGCATGAATTTTTGAACGCATACATGGCTTGTAAGCAAAACGGTGAGATCACCGCTGCGGAGGACTACGCTTTGCAGGCTGTGCAGGCCTATTGGCACGAGGAAAACACCGCGCGCAAGGTTGAATTGGAGTTTTCGAAGCGCTACGGCTATGTGCCGCCGAAAGCTTTTCCCGGTGCGGGCGTGGGCAACTGCGACTGCCGCGTGGCGGGTACAAACCTCGATTTTGAAAAGCTCATTCGTCTCGGCTTTGACGGGCTCGATCAGGAAATCGACCGCGCGGCGGAAGTGAACGGCGCGTCTTCGTTCTACACGGCTTTAAAGCTGTGGATTGAAAGCCTGCGCGGCGCATGCGAGCGTTACCGCGAACAGGCATTGGAGCTTGCCGAAAAAGCAGAGACCGAAGAAGCCAAAACGCGCTTTACAAAGCTTGCCGAAGCACTTTTAAACATTCAGCACAGCACACCGAAGACGTTCCTTGAGGGCGTGCAGCTGATGTGGATCTACGCTGTCAGCAGCGACATTATGAATTACAGCCGCATGGACGATTACCTTGGGCCGCTCTACGCCGCGGATATCGACGCGGGGCGCATCACGGAAGAAGAAGCCGTGCAGACCGTGCTGTATCTCTATAAGCACTTTAAAGAGATTAACAAGATCCATGACTGCCGCGTAATCATCGGCGGCGTGGGCAGAAAGTACCCGAAGGAAGCCGACCGCCTCGCCATCGTCATCATGGAAGCTTCCCGCCGCTTCCGCGAGACCGTGCCGCAGCTTACCCTGCGCTATTACAGCGACATGGACGAGACCGTTTTCCGCAAGGCGATGGAAGTGAATGCGGAGGGCACCACGTTCCCGATTATTTACTCCGATGAGACGAATGTACCGGCTGTGGAAAAGGTCTTTGGCGTTTCGCATGAGGAAGCCGAGCAATATGTGCCGTTCGGCTGCGGCGAATACGTCATGGTCGGTTACAGCGTAGGCACACCGAACAACGGCATCAACGCGCTGAAAGCGCTGGAAATTGCGCTGCACAACGGCCTTGATTTCTACCAAAACGTTCCCTGCGGCGAAAAGACCGGCGACCCGGCGCAGTTTGATACCTTTGAAAAGCTGTATGACGCCGTGCTTGCACAGCTCAAGCCGACCATTGACCGCTTTGCTGTACACAAATACCTCAACTATAAAATTGCGGGCGAAAACGCGCCGTATCTGCACCTCAGCCTGCTTTTGAAAGACTGCATCGCGCGCGGCAAGGCTACGTTTGAAGGCGGCGTGCGTTACCTGAATGCTTCCAGCGAAATGTTCGGCATCATCAGCTGTGCAGACAGCCTGACGGCCATTAAAACGCTCGTTTACGACGAGAAGAAGCTCACTTTGCCGGAGCTCATCGATGTGCTGGATCACGATTTTGAGGGTCACGACGATATTCGCCGCATGTGCCTTTCCGCACCGAAATACGGCAACGACGACGACACGGCTGACGACATCGCAACGCGCCTTTTCACCGATATTGCCGACCTTACCATGGCGGCAGGTAAAGCTGCGGGGCTTGACCACTACAATATTGTCAGCGTCAACAACTCCATGAGTGCAGAATGGGGCAACTTCTGTGCGGCGTCCGCCTGCGGCAGAAAGGCCGGCAGCCCCATGGCAAACGCCAACGGCGCTTCCATCGGCGCGGATAAGTGCGGCATTACGGCGCTGCTCAACTCCATGTCGAAGTTTGACAATACAAAGCACGTGGGTGTTATCAACAATGTGCGCTTTACAAAGGAGCTCTTCAAGGGCTCTATGGATAAAGTAGAAGCCGTTTTAAAGGCGTTTTACGACAACGACGGCGTGCAGACGAACCTGTGCGTCATCGGCAAGGATGACCTTGAAAATGCCATGGTGCACCCGGAAAACTACCAGAACCTCCTCGTGCGTATCGGCGGCTTCTCCGCGAGATTTGTCACGCTGAATCCTGTTGTGCAGCGCGAGATTATTGAGCGTACGACCTACGGCGCGTAAGCGGAGGCCGATATGCGGGATCTTATTTTTGATATTCAACGTTTTTGCGTGTATGACGGGCCGGGCATTCGCACCACCGTGTTTTTCAAAGGGTGCAACATGCACTGTGCGTGGTGCCACAATCCGGAAAGCTTTTCAACCGATGCCGAGCTCTTGTTTCGCCACGAAAAATGCACGTCCTGCGGAGCATGCACTGCGGTATGTCCGAACGGAGCGCATGAAATAAAAGCAGACGGCACACATGTTTTTGACCGTGCAAAATGCGCGGCGTGCGGCAAATGTGCCGAAGTATGTCCGAACGATGTCCTGGAGCTTTCCGGGCGCGAAATGACGGTGGAAGCCGTGATGAAGCAGATCGACAAGGACGCAAAATATTACCGCTCGTCAAAAGGCGGCGTCACCTTTTCGGGCGGCGAGGCTTCTTTGCACTTTGAACTCCTGAAAAAGCTGCTTACAGCCTGCCGCGAAAAAGGGTACCACACCGCGCTGGAGACAAACGGTTTGATCTCTGCCGCACATTTAAAAGAACTGATACCGCTCACCGATCTTTTTCTGTTCGATTTTAAGCACAGCGACCCCGATGCCCTCAAAAAATGGGCAGGCGCGCCGCTTGCGCCGATCCTCGAGTCCCTGGCAGCCCTTGAGGACGCGCATGCGCATGTGTGGTTGCGCTGCCCGGTCATTCCGGGCGTGAACGACACGGACGCGCACTTTGAGGCGATTTGTGCGCTCAAGCATCAATATACCTGTATTGAAAAGGCCGAGATCATGGCATACCATGACATCGGCAAAACGAAATGGGACGCGCTGGGGATACCGTATTCGCTCGCCGCGCTGAAGACCGTTTCGCCGGAACAGAAACATATTTGGGAGACTAAAATAGCCGATTAGCGGCACTTTTGGGGATAAGAGAGGGAACGCTTCGTTCCCTCTCTTTGCTTTATCTCCCACATTTTTTCTAAACATTTGACAGATTTCCCGGAATATTGTATGCTATGGAAAACACCGCAAATTTTCCCTGCGGGACCACAAACATTAGGAGGTCACTTATGTTTTGTATATACTGCGGCGCCACCTTGCCGGAGGGCGCGAAAAAATGCACACTCTGCGGCAACCCCGTTTTGCGCCCGCCGGAAGCCACTGCACAACCCGTAAGCGAACCGGAGTCGGAATCTGCCCCCGCATCGGAAACGCCCACGGAGCCTGCCGTGGAAGACATCTCCTCAAATTCGACAGAGAGCCTCTCCGAAGCGGAACCGACACCCGAAGCTGAAGATACCCCTTCAAACAGTCCGGACAGCGAAGATATTTACAACCATTCCCCGATGGACTTCACGGAGGATATTTCCTCCGGCGATGCGCTCGGCGACAAACCCGAAGGCATGGAGCACGAGGGCACATTCACCGTTTCCCCAACCCCGGAGGAAATTTCAGGGCCGGAGCCGCGCGTGCAACCCATAGAATATACGTATAACGACGGCTACGCCTACGAGGAATACGACGAAAAGCCGAAGAAAAAGCGTTCTTTTAAATGGCTTTTCATCGTGCTTCCCATTCTCATCGCCATCGGCGCTACAATCGGCGGCATTTTCTGGTGGTACAATGCACCCATGCAAAAGCTCACCCGCGCGCTTGACGCTTACGATTATTCCGCTGCGGCGCAGGTACTTCCCACGCTTTCAAAGGACGAACTCGCTTCGGTCTCCGACCAAATGCAGGAATATGCCCAGACGGTCATCGACCGCTACAATAAAAGCGAAGCGAACTACGACAGCTCTTATGAACTGCTCGACCGCCTGCAAAAGCTGTTCCCGAACATCGGTCTCGACGATCAGCTCGACGGCATTCAATCGCTGAAAGACTCCAAAGAGGCCTACAAAAACGGCAAAAGCCTGCAGGCACAGGGCGAAGACGGCCGCGCCATTACGGAATATCAGAAGGTCATTCACGCCGATGTGAACCACGACGACGCGCAGACACAAATTCAGAACATCCGCACCGCGTACAAAGAAAAAGTGTTAAGCGATGCGCAGAGCCGCGCGGACGAGAAAGATTTCCTCGGTGCCGAAGCCATTTTGATGAACAGCGCCGATATCCTCGGCGATGATAAAGACGTCCAGGCTAAGCTGGAAGAGATTAAGGACGCAGAGCTCAACAACTACGTGGAAACGCTGCTCGGCACCGCCAAAACGCTCGCGGATGACGGCGACTTGCCCGGCGCTGTTAACGTGCTGCAGGACGCCACACGCAGCGACAAGCGCATCGACGCGCAGATTGCCACCTACAAAAACCAGTATAAGCAAAAAATTCTCGATGCTGCTGCAAAGCAGGCCGGTGAAAGCCGCTATTATGACGCGGTGGAAACGCTGCAAAATGCCGACGACATCCTCTCCGGCGACAGTGACATTGCGGCAAAAATCGAAGAATACGGGGCGCTTTACCCCGTTTCGCTGACAGATCTTTCCCCAAGCGGCGGCGAAGATTGCAGCCAGAACTGGACAGCCTATGACGTAAACGGCAATGCGTACAGCAACGGCCTTAACTTCTCGCTGTACCCTGTCATTGCAAAAACCGTCTACACCGAATACGCCCCGAACGGACAATACAAGCGCCTGACGGGCACATGGGTCGTGGAGGGCGATACCTCCGATGATTTTATCGGCACGGTTCGCATTTATGTGGACGACCATTTGCAGTATGAAGTTTCCTCGCTCACGGTGAACAGCCCCGCAAGCGCGCTGAGCCTGAGTATTTCCGGCGCTTCCACCGTTCGCATTGAAGTGGAGGGCGCGTTCGCCTCGCTGCGTGCCGTCGGTTATCTGTACCTTGCAGATGCGAAATTTGAAAACTAAACCGCTATAAAAAGAGATACCGCACAGGGTAAACTCACCTTGTGCGGTATTCTTTTGCGCAAAGCCTGCCGTGCGGTCTATGCACGTGCGGCTAATCCTTCCACAATACAGAAAAACTCTGTGGAAAACACAACGCGCATAAGAAACGGGATGTCCCTTTTTGGGGGACATCCCGTCTTACTTTGGCTTACGCCTTATGCTTTTGTTCCATCACGCGTTTGCTGCGTTCTCGTCTTCGTCGTTTTCGTCCTTCTTCTTTTTGCAGAGGATCATAACAACGACCTGTACCAGCGCGATTACAACATGGAGGATTGTCCACTTGTCGACGAAGATCATCGGCAGGGTCATGTCTTCGGTGAAGATGAAGACGATGATGGCAATCAGAGCCGGGATGATGCTGATGAGTCTCCAAAGGCCCTTCTTGTTCTTTTCGTACTCCATAACCTCTTTGCCGTTCTCATCGAGAACCACGTTGCCGTCTTCGTCTTCCAACGCCTTCTTTTTCTTGCCGATATAGCCGATGAGAAGGAGGATGGAAAGGAGGGTCGTCACGATGGTGAGGATCAGGTTGATGAGTGCCCAAGCGCCCGTGCCGAGACCTGCGAGCGGCGTTGCGTTATCTGCGATATCTTCACCGTTTGCAAGCGGTGTTTCGTTATCGTTGATCGTTTCGCCTATTTCGCCGTCATTGTTGCCATCGCCTTTTCCGCCGTTATCGCTCGGCGTTGTGGAAGGTGTGGCAGTCGGTTTCGGGGTGGGTGTTGCAACCGTAGCCGGAACGACCGGAGCTACCGGCGTCGGAGTAGGTGTTGCCGGGTTCGGATTCGGGTTCGGATTTGGAGCCGGAGTAGGTGTAGACTCTTCTGTCGGAGCGGGTGTAGGTGTGGGCTCTTCTGTCGGAGCGGGTGTAGGTGTGGGCTCTTCTGTCGGAATCGGGGTCGGCGTGGGATTTGCTTCCCAAACAGCCTTCAGCACAACGTCCTTAGCCGGCATCGTGAACGCATCGTTCTCGATCGTAACCTCTTCGCTTCTCCAACCCGAGAACTTATAGCCCTCTCTGGTCGGGACCGTCTTTATAACCTCTACTGTTGCTTTGTACTCGTACTTGAACTCGTTGGTCGCTTCAGTCCACTCGCCGCCGTTGAGGTCGTACGTTACATTGTACTTGTTCGTGGTCTTCTCATACACTGCTACGTAAGTCTGGTTGCCCTTAACTTCCGTGTAGTCCTTATCCCAGCCCTTGAACGTGTACGTATACTGTGCATCTGCCGCCTTCGTCGGTTCAACACCTTCGAACTTCGGTATTGCTCCGTACTCGTAATCCTTCTGGTCGATGAGCGTCGTTCCGTCTTCATCTACCCACTTTACTGTGTACTTGTTCGTGGTCTTCTCATACACTGCTACGTAAGTCTGGTTGCCCTTAACTTCCGTGTAGTCCTTATCCCAGCCCTTGAACGTGTACGTATACTGTGCATCTGCCGCCTTCGTCGGTTCAACACCTTCGAACTTCGGTATTGCTCCGTACTCGTAATCCTTCTGGTCGATGAGCGTCGTTCCGTCTTCATCTACCCACGTTACCGTGTACGTCTTCACCTGCCAAACCGCATAGAGATCGTTATCGCCGTTAGCGTCGACAAAGACCGTAGCGCCTACTTTGTATGTAACCGTATTGCTGTCCGGCGTGGTTGCCCAGCCGAGGAACTTGTAGCCTGTGGGAGCGGTGAAGCCGACATAGTCACGCGATCTTACGGTTGCGGTCGTATTCTTCGGGTAACCCGTATTCTTCGGGTAATTGCTGTCTATAAAGGTCTGCGTGCTGTCCCCGAAATTATAGTGATACTTAATCGTCTCGGTTTGGGGCTTATTGGTGTAGACTGCCCTCAACGTGATGTTCTTTGTGACGGTAATCTTATCGCCCGGGTAGATGAGCTTGTTGTCTTCCGTTTTCCAAGCGCGGAAGTTTTCGGAATTTTCCGGCGGAAGTACGAGGGCGGAGCTGCCGCTTACATACTTCTGGTTATCCGTTGCTACGTTTTCGTTCTTGTCCTCAACGTATGTGACCGTGAAGCCATCCTTTGCGGAGGGGAAGAACGGGGAAATCGTAACGGAGCTGTAAAGCTCGGTATCTACATTGAACAACGCGCCGTTGGAATCGATCCAAGCGGAGGGCTGTTCCTCCGTGAAATTTTCAAGCAGTGCCTTAAACTTTTCGGAATCCGAAAGCTTTGTGCCGTACGGAATTTCAATCGTTTCAAACTTTCCATCCGCAGAAGCCGTCAGGTAAACCGTAGCTTCAATAACCGGCGCCTGCCACTTTGCGTAGAGCGTAATGTTCTGTGCGGGCATCGTCTTGTCGGTGAAGTCATACGCTGTGCCTTCGCAACGATCATTGTCATACCAGCCTGCAAACGTGAAGTTTGCGGGTACACCGGCCGGTTTTTCAGGTGTGTAGTTGACATCGGAAATATTCTGCTGATACTTGCGGCTAACCTCGCTATCCTTCGCACCTTTATTCATGAAAACGATATTGTAGGAATTACGATTATAATAGAACTTTGCGCCATTGTAGTCCCTGCCAATACGCGTGCTTTTACTTTCATTAAGAGTAAAGCCTGTAATCGAATATCGATCTTCTTTGGTAACCGAGTCACCTGTTCCGTAAACCGTATCTTGATGATCCAACTCGTATTTTCCGCCGGAAATGGTTTCGAGGTAATACGATGCAACCATCGTATTATAACCTGATTTACCTCTCTCATAGAAAGTAGCCCCACCGAGAGGCATAACATCTATACCTGCTTGCCAAGTACCGCCATCGGTAGAAACATTCCATGCACTTTCCGGCTTATTCGGCCATTTGTCACGGATGTTAGCACCATATTTTGCATGAATGGTTAAGCCTGTGATTTCAGTATAGCATTTTTCACTATGCTGGTGTTCTTCTTTATTACACCACAGTCCGCAAAAAAGGCCATGCGTATGTTCTTCTTTATTGCAAGTGAATTTCATGAACTTAACGTCATAAACATCTCTCTTATAATAGATATTTACAATCGTGGAGCCGTCACCGGCAATGGTTTTCTGCGTAATTGCCTGTGCGGTAAAGCCGGAATAAGATTTTGCTTTAGCACTCGTTGTGCTGTTTGTGGCACCGGTCTTTTTTTCAATATCCTTTGAGGAATATTCGTTATCATTTGCATTTTCCTGCCAATGGATAACGGTGTATTCCGTTTTGGAATTGGCTTTCCAGTGTGCGGTAACGGTAGCTGTTTCGGAAACCGTTGTAACCGGGTTGCCGTCTGCGCCATACCAACCGTCGAACTTGTAACCGATGCGGGTGGGTTTGACCGTGCTCAGGTCAAGCGGTTCCATCCGGAACTGCGGTGCCATGTAGTCGCCGCCATCGGTATTAAACGTGACCCAGAAACCGGTTTTAACTACCGGGTAAACGTATGTAACGCCGGCTGCAAATGTGATGGTTTCGGGGGTATCGCTGCCCTGCGTGGTGCTCCAGCCGACAACGCCTTTATCTTTGCTCATGGTGAGCTCGACTTTTGCGGTCGCGGCGTTCAGAACGTCTTCGCCGACCGTTTCACCGGCTGTGCCTGCGGCGGTGTGGTAAACCACGGTATCGCCGTCTTCATCCAAGAAGTACACGTAGCTGAACTCCTCAAACTTCGCCGTAACGGTCACTTCCGTGCCGCTGACAGACTCGACTGCGCCGAAGCTTAACGGGGTCTCACCGACATACCACCCAACAAAGCGTGCGTTTTCCTTTGTCGGTGCAGTCGGCTCGAGGAGCTCTTCGCCTGCGGCGACGGTCTGCTGCCACTCGGTCAGCTCCGTTTCGCCGTTATAAAAGCGATAGGTATCGACCTTGGGCTTCTCGTCGTCCGGACGCAGCATAGTCATTGCAATGCCCGTTTCCGCGCTCTGCTTTGCCGATGCAGCTTCCTCTGTACCTGCGTCGGGGGTCGCCTGTGCTTTCACTTCAACGGGAGCCGGGGTCTCTGCCGGGGCGGGAGTAGGTGTCTCCTCCGGAGTGGGAGTGGGTGTCTCCGCCGGAGCGGGAATAGGTGTCTCCTCCGGAGCTGCGGTCTCCTCGGGCACGGGCGTCTCGTCAACGACCGGCGCTCCCCCCTGCATAACATCCCCTGTTGCAGTGTAGGTGTTCGTTTCCTCATCACTCATTGCAAACGCGCCCGTAGGACATGCCGAAACCAGCATACATGCGCTCAGCAACACGGCGATGATCTTCTTTTTCATAGTGTTTTCCTCCAATCCTGTGATTTGTCCGTTTTATAACAAATATGGATTCCTAAATTGATGTGTGTTACTGTGCCAAAACCGTTTCCATTTGGATAAGCAGCTCCAGCACACTGCGAAACGCGGCCTCTTTGCCGCCTTTTGTCCACCGCAGTCTCCCCTGCCAGCTGTAATTCTGGCGGAACAAGATGTCCAGTTCAAACGTGGGTGTTTCCGTACATTTTATGGGAGAAGCTTTCGGCGTGCCGCCTGTATCCAGCTGCTCTTCCAAAAGCAGGATCAGGCGCGAAAGACTTCGGAATAGGGTTTCCTCCGGGAACGTCCCGCCGGAGACCCTGCCGCGGATGACACCGTCCTCCGCTTCATCCACAAAGATACGGAAGGTCTCTGTGCCGATCGGTAGCATACGATTTTCTTTCACCTAATCCCTCCCTTTTGTATTTTGTGATTCTATTTTACAAAAAGGTGCTATGAGAACGCTATGATTAAGAAGTTTTTTCATAGAAAAACGACCTATTTTCTCATAAAAAAAGGAAAATAGGTCGTAGTTTTTTTGTTAATTATGTTGTGTCAACCAACTTATCCTTTCGGGTGACGGTTTTAGGCCTTTCGGCGCTCCGTTTTCTCCGTTGATTTTTCCTCTGCGTCCATGTGCAGGTGGCGCAGGTCGAGCGACTTAAAGGTGTAGACCGCACCGCTTTTCGGATATTCCTTTTGAAACCGATTGAACACGCGGTGGGAAACGAGCCCGCCGTTTTCGCCGGTCGCACCCGGCAGCAGCACCCAAAACTGGTTTGCGCCCACCTTTGTGAACGGGTCGCCCGCGCGCAGTGCATTTAAAAGCGTCGCTTCCATCTGCTTCATATATACGGCGCGCTTTTCCGGGTCTACCGAGCGGTTTGCAAGCCGCACAATCATCAGCGCCGCAGGGGTATCGTTTCGGCGCATCTCGCGCACATGCAGGTTTACAATCTCGCGGAAAACGTTGTTATCGCAGCAAAACGCACCGGTTTCCTGTTCTTTTTCAAGCAGGAACGTTTGAATATCGTCTTCACTCGTCTCGCTGCCGTAAAGCTCCTGCACCGCAAGCGCCTTCTGCGCCTCCAGCTCCGCCGAAGGCGAAACACCGTAGACCTCCCGGTACAGCGCAGCGATGTAATCATAGTGTTCCAGCGCTTTTTTCGGGCTTTTGTTTTTTATGAGCGCCTGCATCAAAAACACGCTGAATTCTTCTGCGGCGGGATCTAAACGGATAACGCCCGTGCAGAGCTTTTCCGCATCCGTAATGCGTCCGAGCTTCAAAAGGCGATCCACCGCCGCGCGACATAGGCGCGTATAAAGCGAGCGGTAATACGTGTTGAGGTTGATGCACCAGAACTCCGCTGCGCTTTCCGTAAGAAAATCACCGGTGTAAAGCGCCACGGCTTCCTGCGCCAGGGCAACCGATTTTTCCATATCTTCTTCGGCAAGCGCTGCCTTTGCAAGTGTTTCAAATTGCTCCACGTCAAGCTGCGTCTCGCGGTCCGGCGCCCAGCGATAATAGCCCTTTTCGTTATGGATGATAACCTTTGCGTGCGTAAAGCCGAGCTCTGCCAGCGCAGCCCTTGCGCGGCTGACATTATTTTGCAGCGTGCTTAACGGGTTATCGTTTTCGGCTTCCGGCCACAGCAGGTCAATGAGCTCCTGTGCGGAAACACCGCGGTTTCTGTTCAGAATAAGGTATGCCGTAAGCGTCCACAGTCTTCTGGAGCGTCCCGTGAGGCTCACGGCGTGCGGAACCTCCATACCTTCCTGCTTTAATGTAAACTTGCCGAACATGGTCACATTGATCTTCGGCACAACCTGTATCGTTTCACCGTTCTGTGCTTCACACGGCAGCCCGGTGGTTTCAATTTCTTTCGCTGTTCGACTCATGAACGGTTCATCTCCCTCTTTCAGAAATAACAGTTCAAAATATCACCCCGGCTATTGCGAAAAAAATAATATTCCGAACTTGTTCTTTTCATAAAGTATAGCACGCTTCACGGCATTTGTAATCCACCGAAAGGTGGAAAATGCGATTTTTCTCATAAGTATTTACTTTTTTGTCGGAGAAAATACCTTTTTTGGCGAAAGGTCGCGCTAAAAACTATGACTTAAAGTAATTGCAGACGTTTTTGCATGGTCTCATAGTTCGTGCAGTAGTAAAGCGCCGTCTCCTCTGTGATGCGCTTTTGCCGTATAAGGTCCGCAAGCGCCATGTCCATGGTGCGCATGCCCTGCGCCGCGCCGGAAGCGATGGCGGCATCGAGCTGATGCGTTTTGCTTTCGCGGATCATATTGCGTATCGCGAGTGTGGAATACATGATTTCAAACACCGGGATGGGTGTGCCGTCTACGCCGGGCACGAGCTGCTGACTGATGACCGCCTGCAAAACCATGGAAAGCTGTAAGCGGATCTGCGCCTGCTGGTTCGGCGGAAATGCGTCGATGATGCGGTCAATCGTATTCGCCGCGCCGGTGGTGTGCAGGCTCGAAAGCAATAGCTGCCCCGTTTCGGCGGCGGTCATCGCGACCTCCATTGTCTCTTTGTCGCGCATTTCGCCGAGCAAAATCACGTCCGGGCTTTCGCGCAGTGCACTGCGCAAAGCGGCGACGTAGCTCGGGCAGTCGCAACCGATCTCACGTTGGCTCACAATGCACTTATCGTGGCGATGGATGTACTCTACCGGATCCTCGAGCGTCAGAATATGTCCCGCGCGCGTACGGTTGATCTCGTTGATGATACACGCGAGCGTTGTGGACTTACCGCTGCCCGCTGAGCCCGTAACGAGCACGATGCCTTTTTTCATCTGTGCCGCGCGCATGACCTCCGGCGGGATATGCGCTTCTTCGGCCGTAGGCAGACCGAAGCGGATGACGCGCACTACGGCGGCAATGCTGCCGCGCTGGCGGAACAGATTCACGCGGAAGCGTCCCGTACCGCTGAGCGAGAACGAAAAATCGTCATCGGTCGCACCGCCGTTTAAGCAGTGCGGCTCACGCGCGGCAAGACGATAGATTTCCGCCGCGAACGCTTCGGTCTTTTCGGGCGTGAAGGCGCCGTCCGCCGTTTCACGCTGCTGTTCGCCGCGCACCTTATACGTCAGCGGCAGGCCCGCCACCACGAAAATATCGGAAGCGCCGCGCTCCACGGCACTTTTCAAAATTTCAGTCATATTCATTGTACTCCGCCTTTCTTACCCGAGGTTCAGGGAGTCATCCGGCTGCCAGCGCGCTGTGCAGCGCCATTTTGCAATCTCATAGCTGCCGTTTATCTTATTTAAGCAGATCTCAAGCTGCATGTTGCCGCGCGTGATTTCCGTTTTGAGCGTGGTTTCGGTCTCTTCCGTGTTTTCCGGCAGATCTCCCGCGCCCTTTAAATACGCATCTGCTTCGGAAAGCCAGTCTTGCCCGGCGTTTTCGCAGGCATACAGCACTTCCACGTGCTCGCCGTAGCGCTCTGCGGCACGGCGATCGGATACGGCAGAGGACACCGTAAGCACGCCGAAAATGGCGACGCACAGCACAACGACCGCGAACAGCACCGCGATGCTGCCGATGCGGAATCGATTTCGGCTCATGGCGTTCCCTCCTTCGGCTGGTAGCACCGTACATTCAGCGCATAAATTTCTTTATCCTGCTCCGCCGTGTACGCCGTGATTTTCCCGGCATACAACGCTCCCGTTTCGGTCTCGGCGGCGGTCACTTCGGTTTCTATATAATAGTAAGCGTCCGCTTCCGCACAGCTTGTCATATCTTTTGTGAAATATGCTTTTTCGCCGTTTTCGGGGATCTCTCCCGCGCGAAACGCCTCTGCGGCGCTGCGGCACAGCGCAATGCCTGCGCTTTCCCTCGCCGCTTCATCGCTGATGACGGCCGCGCGCAGGAACACGCACGCAATGACACCGCAGCACGCGACAAATGCCAGAACAAACACAAGCAGCGGGGTCATAAAGCCCATGCGGTGGCGCGTTTCACTGCGCTTTTCCTCGTAATCTATCATGCCGCGCCACCTCCGTCACAATACGCGCCGGCGGTCATGCCGTCCGCAGTGATCGTTAAAAGCCCGTTTTCCGAAAGCTCGGCTTTAAACGTTTTAAGGTCGCACAGCTTTTCGGCGTTATTGGGGTCGATCTCCGCCGTGACCCGTGAAAACTCCGTGCGCAGCGCGTTTTCATATAAATAGATGCGCGTTTCGAAGTCGCTTTCCGGCTCGCGCAGGCACACCGCCGGGCCCTCCGGGCCGTCGATCAGGCGGATGTTCCCTTTGCCGCCGCACGCTGCCGTTTGGCTTTGAATATACGAAAGCGCGCTGCGCTGCTTTGCGTGTGCGTCGCGGGCATCCATCGTATCGGAATACAGCCGCGCGCCCGCAAGCGTCAACACCAAAAGCGATGCGATGAGCAATGCATACAGCAGAAGCAGCATCAGAGAAGTGCTGTTTCTCTTTTTCGGTTCCGTCATGCGCCCTCCTTATTCCTCGCCGCGCACCAGCACCTGAACGGTCGGCAGCTGGTTATCGGCGAAAACCTCGTATGTCACGATGTATTCTTTCTTATTGACCGTAAGCCCGTAGTGCTTTTCCAAATATTCAAGGCTTTCCGGGTATGCACCCTCTAAGGTGTAGCACTCCACGGCACTGCGCAAAACGGCTTCGCGCACAGCGGCACGGCCCGTTTCGCGGATATCCTCCTGAAAAACCGGCACGCACACCGCGGTAAAAATTACCGCAAGCACCAGAATAAGCCCGACCGCGAAAAGCCGGAAGCTTACTTTTCGATTCAAAATACCCATAACTTTTCCCTCAGATTGCGCTCAAAATGCCGAGCAAGGGCAGCATGACGCTTAAAAGCGTCAAACCGACAGACGCGGTGAGAAATCCGATCAAAATCGGCTCCGTGCGGTCGATGACGCTGCACAGCCCGTTTTCCGCCTCCTGCGCCGTGCGGCGCGCGAGGTTTTCCGTCACCTGCACGAGCTCGCCGCTCTGCGCACCGCCAAGCAGCATTTTGCCGTACATGGCGGGCAATATCTTTTGGTGCGCAAACGCCGTCGCAATGCCGACGCCCATCTGTGTTTCTTCACGGCATTTTTCAAGCGCTTTGTGCAGCTTTTTGTGGCGCGTCTGCTCGATGCACAGCGCAAGCGCACTGTCTTCATCCGTACCGCTCGCAAGCAAGGCGGAGAGCGTGTCCATCACCTCGGAGACCGCCAAAAGCCACGCGGCTTTGCGCGTGAAGCGGCTCGTTTCCATTGTATTTCTGAGCTTTTCCCGACCTTTATCGGAGCGCATACCAAACGCCAAAACGAGCAAAACGATGCCCAAAAGCCCCGCAAACACCAAGCTGATGCGCCCGATGAGCGTCGCCGCGAGCACATAGGCATAGGAAGATGAAAGCAGGCTGCCCGTTAAATTGTCGTACACGCGCTCAAACATGGGCAGCACGGCGAAAACGAGCACCGCCAGCACGCCGCACATCATCAGCATCAAAACGGCCGGGTATGTAAGGGTGCTGCGCAAACGGTCGTATAGCGCGCTTTGGCGGTCATAGTGGTCTGCAAGGCGGTCAAGCGCTTCGTCCAATCGGCCGGAAAGCTCTGCCGTACTAAAAACGCTCAAGGCGTATTCCGGGAAAACGCCGGTCTTTTCCGCCGCTGCCGAAAACGGCTCGCCCGCCGCAACCGAAAGGCTGATCTCGGTAGAAGCCTGCCGCAAGGCGGTGTCCATGCCGTCTTCCTCAAACAGGGAAGAAGCCTCCGAAAGCGACGCGCCGGAGCGCAGCAGCATTGCAAGGCTGCTGCAAAATGCGCTGAGCTGTTCCTGAGTCAAAAATTTTTCTGCCATGTTCCTCGTCCTTTCGCTTTTCCTTTAATAAGTGAACCGTGTTGTGTATTCCGAATCGTTTTGAATCTCCCCGGCGGGCATGCCGCCTGCGGCAAAGGTGATGTCCACCCGCTGCCACTCATCCGCTTTTGCGCGGATCTCCACGGTGATCCACCCCTCGCTCTCCACATAAAAGCTGTTCCACGCGTGGTAGGTCTCCTCCCCCACATAACCCGTGATGAGCTTGCACGGAATGCCCTCGCTGCGCAGCATGGCGGCGGCAAGGCTTGCATAATCAAAGCATATGCCCTTGCCGGTCTTTAAGGTCTCATCCGGGGAGGGCAGGTAGCCGTTCTGCACGGTCGCCGCTTTTTCCGTATCGTATTGGATATTCTTCACCATGTAGTCATACACGGCGGCAGCAATGTCCGCATCGGTGGTGCAGCTTGCGTCCAGCTCTTTCACCTTTTTGATGCAATCGGAGCTTTTGTTGTAATTCACCATCTGGTTCGGGCGCAGGTACGGCTGAAATTCATCTTTCAGCGTCACGTCGCGGTCTTCGCTCCCGATGCATGCGTATTTGCTGTCGCCCACCTGCTCCATCAGTCGGAACGTGTATGTGCCGTTTCCCATATTGAGCGGAAAAAATGTCGCACTGCCGTCGTTCGGCAAATCATAGTTATATTTATCCTCGCCGCAGACAATCTGCATTTTTAATCGCGTATCGCTCTGCGCTTTTACGCCGATGATGCCGTCTTCAAGCTGGGAAAGGTCAATCTCTCCGCTGCCGAACGCGGTCGCTTCATCTTCATTGAAGACAGAATCCCGAAAAGCGGGGACCTCGTAGGGCGCGGCGTTGCTGTCCGTGACATCGCCCGCCGCCGGTTTGGCGTCGTTTGATGCCGTGCCCCGCACTGCACAGCTGCAAAGCAGCAAAATAAGCGCCAGCGCCGCCGCTAACAGCTGAATTTTTTCTTTCATGCCGCACCCCCTGTCTTTTCTGTGTATACTAAATATTATTTTATCTTGTTTTTGTCTTATGCGCAAGCCCTGTGTAAAAATCTTCCGTATTGTCCCTACCGTCAATATTTTCAAAAAAACATCGGAAACTATTGATAATATATAATATTATAGACATAAATTTCACTAAAAATGTCCACCGTGAACGGCGACGTGCTATATGACGAGTACGGCGAAATCACACAGTGCAGTTTCAATGCCGAGTTGCTCGCGGGCACGCCCGGTTTACGCAGCTTGCCGGGCGTTCTTTTTGTTTTTCCGAAATTTTGGCGCAGGAGTTTTCCACGAACACATTGACAAACCGCGCAAAAAAACGTATGCTTATATATAGAGTTATATCTAACTTAGAAAGGAGCGCTTGCAGATGACGTACACCATTAAGGAAGCCTCGGACATCACGGGCATTCCGGCGACCACGCTGCGCTATTACGATAAAGAAGGCATCCTGCCGTTTTTGGAGCGGAAGGAATCCGGCCACAGAATGTTTTCCGAACAGGATCTTTCCATGCTGCGCATTATCGAATGTTTAAAATGCACGGGCATGTCCATTAAAGATATTCGCCAGTACGCGGTGTGGGCACAAATGGGTGACTCCACCCTGGAGCAACGCTACAACCTGTTTCTTGAGCGCCGCGAGGCCGTTATGGCACAAATCAAGGAGCTTGAAGATCAGCTTAAAGTAATCGATTATAAGTGCAAATACTACGAGGAAGCCATAGCCGCCGGTACGGAAGACATTCACAAGCACAAAACAGGCCACTGCTGCGACGACGAAAAAGAAAACAAAAACGCGTAAGTTTCGCAAAAACCAAGGGCACGGAGTTTTAAAGCTCCGCGCCCTTTTGTTGTAAAAGTCATAGCCACCCCCTAAAAGAGGTGGTTATGACTTTTTTGCTTGATAAGCTTAACTCAACCCTGCACAGACCACGTGATACCCTGCGGGGTATCCTTCACAACGATATGGCGTGCGGCAAGCGCATCGCGAATCGCGTCGGCAGTTGCCCAATCCTTTGCCTTTCTGGCTTCCGTGCGCTTTGCGATGAGCGCTTCGATCTCCGCGGCTTCCTCGGCGGTCATGCCCTCCGGCACAGCGGACTTCTGCGCATTCTGCTCCTCGCGCAACGCCTTTGCAGCTTTCAGCAAGCCGAGGGACAACACTTCGTCAAACTCCTTGATGAGCGCAAGCTTGTCCACGTCGGAAAGCTTGGCTTTCAGTACGTCGTACAGCGCTGTGAGTGCCAAGGACGTGTTGAGATCGTTTTCCAGCGCCGCGCGGAACGAAACACGCAGCGGCTCTATGGCAGCTTCGTCGTGCTCTCCCTCATTTTTCAGCGCTGCAATGCGGGAAACGAGCTTTTTGTACGCCGTAGCGGTGTTGTCAAGGCTCTCAAACGAGAACGTCAGCGGCTTTCTGTAATGGGACTGTAAGCAGAACATGCGGTATACAAGCGGCGCGTAGCCCTTTTCCTCAAGCAGCGAAACCGTGAGAAAATCGCCCTTTGATTTGCTCATCTTGCCGCGCGCGTCCAAAAGGTGCAGCACATGGAACCAGTATTTGCACCATGGGTGGCCGAGATACGCTTCGCTCTGTGCAATCTCGTTTGTGTGGTGCGGGAACGCGTTATCGATGCCGCCGCAGTGAATGTCGAGATATTCGCCGAGGTACTTGATGCTGATGCCGCTGCACTCGATGTGCCAGCCCGGGTAGCCCACGCCCCACGGGGAATCCCACTTGAGCTCCTGGTCGTCAAACTTCGACTTTGTAAACCACAGCACGAAGTCGCTCTTGGAGCGCTTGTTTTCGTCCTCTTCCACGCTGTCGCGCACGCCTACGGCGAGGCTCTCTTCCTCCATGTTGCCGAAAACATAATAGTTTTCGAGCTTGGAGGTATCAAAATAGACGTTGCCGCCCGCGATATACGCATATCCCTTTTCAAGGAGCACCTCTACCATGTGGATGAACGTATCGATGCAGCTCGTCGCCGGAACGACGATCTCCGGGCGCTTGATGCCAAGCTTTTCGCAGTCACTGAAAAATGCGTCGGTATAGAACTGCGCAATCTGCATGACGGTCTTGTGCTCGCGGCGCGCGCCCTTGAGCATCTTGTCTTCGCCGGTGTCGGCATCGCTGGAAAGGTGGCCGACGTCCGTGATGTTCATGGCGCGGGTCACGTCATAGCCGAGGTAGCGCAAAGCTTTTTCCAGCATATCCTCCATGATGTACGAGCGCAGGTTGCCGATGTGTGCATAGTGGTACACGGTTGGGCCGCAGGTGTACATTTTGACTTTGCCGGCTTCGTGCGGAATAAATTCTTCTTTTTTCTGTGTTCTTGTGTTATAGAGCTGCATACAGGTGCTTCCTTTCTGCTTATTCTTCCTTATTCTTCTCCGCTTTCTGTGCGGTCAGCTTGCTTTTTTCTCTGCAACAGCTGTTCAGCTCGCCGTGCAGGCGCTCAATTTCAAGCCGCATGCGGCACATTTCCTGCGCCACCGGGTCGGCCACGTGGATCTGATCCAGCGTGCTGTTGTCCATCACACGCTTGCCGCCCACGCGCACGATGCGCGCCGGTACACCGACCGCCGTTGCGTTATCGGGCACGGCATCCAGCACCACGGCACCCGCCGCCACACGGGCGTTATCACCCACGCGGAACGGCCCCAGCACCTTTGCGCCCGCACCGACGAGCACGTCATTTCCAAGCGTCGGGTGACGCTTGCCCTGGTCTTTGCCCGTGCCGCCGAGCGTCACACCCTGATACAGCGTGCAGTTGTCACCGATAACGGTGGTTTCGCCGATGACGACACCCATACCGTGGTCGATGAACAAATTTTTGCCGATCGTTGCGCCCGGGTGAATCTCTATACCCGTTTTGCGGCGCGCGCGCTGCGAGATATAGCGCGCGATAAATTTCATATTATGACGGAAAAACCAGTTTGCCTTGCGGTAAGACCGCACCGCCTTGAAGCCGGAATACAGAAAATAAACCTCCGCACGGCTGCGGGCGGCAGGGTCGCGTGCCATCACGGCGTCAAGCTCCGCCTTTAACTTAGAAAACATGACGTAAACCTCTCCT
>OGZL01000186.1_pt1 | contig 41917 bp, 39 predicted proteins | sample 1576761 | NCBI WGS metagenome assembly OGZL01 (sample SAMEA3541595, study PRJEB24748) | human gut metagenome | biome: human gut; feature: human-associated habitat; material: faeces | place: China | collected 2012
AAAATTCTACCAGACCCATATATCCAGGAGCCACCTCATACTTATCAAAGACAAACGTTAACTCTCCATTGTCGCTGATATAAAAATCCGCATCATCCTTAATCTGCTTAAAATCCCATTCCGGTTGATCATCATCCAGAAAATATGCCTTACTGCTGTCCTCTTTCATCTGGGCACGCATCTGTTCTTTTATACTGTCGAAAATACGTTTTTTATAATCACTTCCCTCGCGGAATAAATCTTTCAGTGTAATCATCTTTCCGGTTTTCTTGTCAATATTATATATCTTTGTAAAACTGTCCGAACCACCCATGGCAATAACCGTATCCACACGCAGACTAAACAGTCTCCTATTGTCTGTGACAATCCGGTAATCCGAAGTAATTTCCTCATGGCCTTCCTCTCCGTCACTGACAGCTGCCACATCTTTCTTATACATCTGAAAGATTTTGTCCAGATATCCGGATACCGCTGCATTTAACTCCTTTGATTCTCTGGTCAGTGGTTTTCCATCTGTTCCAATGACTTGTACTTCCGGCACCCTGACTGTTGCTTCCATCTGCTTTTTTTCCTGCTTATCAGAATACGTGGTAAAATTCACGATTTTAACAATCGCACCAAATATTGGCACCTGTTCCATTGCATTAGCCACTGTTGGACTGACATTGACACTGATGACCAGCACTGCAACTGCTGCCGCCACTGCTTCTGCCGCGCGGACAAACGGAAGCATGTGACTTTTCTTTTGATTCCGTTCACTTTTTCCGGCAAACGTTTTTCCGGATTCTTTTTTTTCTCCACACGCATCCTTTTTGCCACGTTCCATGCTTTGCAGCACACGTTCTTTTAATTCCGCCGGCACCTGAATGTTATCATATGCCGCTTTGATATCATCTAATCTGCTCATACCATCTCCGCCTCCACTTTTCCTCTTAATTTTTTCAGGCCACGATAAAGCATTGATTTCACCGTATTCGGATTTTGATGCAGACAATCCGCAATTTCGCGGATTGTCCACTCTTCAAAAACTTTCAGCATGATCACCTTACGCTCTTTTTCCTCGAGCGTATCAAGCGCAGCCATGATATCCGTGTCCTCATAGCGATCCTCCTGTCCTTCCTCCTGAACCTGATCATCGCTCACGAACCTTGACTGACGCCGGGTTGCATCTACCGCCGTGTTAATCACAATACGCCACAGCCATGTTTTGATATATTTTTTCTCTTTGATCTGACTGGCATTTTTCATGGCTTTGTATACGCTCTCCTGCACAACGTCCATAGCGTCCTGCTCATTTTTCACGTATGAAAATGCAAGCCGGTAAAGTTTATCATAAGAAGCCAGAATTTCCTGTTCGACAGCTTTGCTTATATCCGGATATTTCATGCTCTCTTTTGCTCCTTTCTATTTATTAGACGTTCGGATGCCCGGAAAAGTTTCAGATTATCTTCTTAAATTACAAATTAAAGTGCAAAAATGCTTTACCAATTTACGCTCATATGTTTTAATAAAATAAATCTATATGGAAGGGGTGTTTTTTATATCATTTTACGAAACTATGCTTTTGCAACAAGAACAGCTGCAGCAAAAACTGACAGACATTCAGAAACAGTTACAACAGCTTCCCGAAGGGAAACTGATCTGCACCAGATGTGGTAATCGAACCAAATGGTATCGCAGTGATGGACATACCAAAACCTATATTCCCAAAGACCAGAAACCTTATGCCTCTCAGCTCGCTATCCGACGTTATCTTCTGGAAAAACAAAAGGAATATCAAAAAAATTTAGATGCTTTAGCTTATTATTTCCGTCACAGTTATAACAGCGGCAAAGCAGAACAATTACTCACTTATGATAGTGCTTATCATTCACTGCTGGCAGAACATTTTCAGCCAGTATCCCAGGAACTTCAAACCTGGGAATCATCTCCATATAACAAAAACAAAAATTATCCGGAACAATTAAAACATAAAACATGTAAAAATGAATTTATGCGTTCCAAATCAGAAGCTATGATTGCCATGAGCCTGTATGTGCAAAAAATTCCTTATCGCTATGAGTGTGAATTAAAGCTCGGCAGTATTACACTTTTTCCCGATTTTACGATTCGTCACCCTGAAACCGGAGAAATATTTTATTGGGAACACTTTGGAATGATGGATAAACCCGAGTATGTGAAAAATGCATCAGATAAAATTTCTTTGTATATGAAATATGGAATTTATCCAAATGATAAACTGCTTGTGTCCTATGAAACACAAAAGCAGCCGCTTTCCACTGAGCAGATCCAGCGACTATTACAATTTCATTTTGACTGCCAGTTTCAATAACAAATTATTTCTGAACTTACTGTTCTCATGGGGCCATGTCAATAGCGACTGAAAATCGGTAATTCATTTCTATCTTTTTGCAACATTATCTTTATTTGCAAGCACGCTGGTATCTATAGTATAAAAATTACCTGCTCAGGTGACATTTTTTCCTTATTTCACGCTTCAGGTTAGATATTTGTCACCTATAGTCTAAAATCACGTCAAAAGATACCGCTTTTCGTCCAAAAGCGGTATCTTTTCTGAATTTTTTTTAATATAGAGACCAAACGGTATCCTGCTCATCAATTTTTTTACTATAGAGACCACCGTGGTATCTTTTTTCATGTTTTTACTTCTATAGAGACCGCCGTGGTATCTTTTTCATGTTTTTGCTTCTATAGAGACTACCGTGGTATCCTTTTCATGTTTTTACTTCTATAGAAACCACCATGGTATCCTTTTCCATGTTTTTTCTTCTATAAGAGACCACGCAATATCTTACATCATATTTCTGCCTATAGAAACCATGTCTCTAGCTTTCCAGCTCCTCAAGCTGCTGGGAAAGTTCCTCCCAGTTTTCCATATCCGCCATGATTTCTTCCTCCAGCGCATCGATTTCGCCCTGAATCTCTGTCAGCTTGGAATAGCTGGACTGATATTCCGGCCGCAGCAGTTCCTGTTTTAAAGCGTCCAGCTTCTCCTCTTTGACTGCCAGCTCTTCCTCGGCCTTCTTCACTTTTTTTTCAATTTTCGAGCGCTCCTTGCCCGGATTGTAATACGCTTTCTTACCACCGGTTTCCTGTGTGCCTTTGCTCTGCTGAGTGCCACCGTTCTGGCTGATTGCACCGCCTAACGCTGCAGGATTTTTACGATAATCATCCCCGGATTCTGCCGCTTCACGATCCAGTTTTTCCTGATATTCCTCGTAACCAAACTGATACAGATGTGTCGTGCCGTCCTCAAAAACAAGCAGACGGTTTGCTACTTTGCGCACAAAATACCGGTCATGCGATACGAAGATCAGCGTGCCGGAGAAATCTTTTAACATACTCTCAAGCGTTTCTTTTCCCACAATATCCATATGGTTGGTTGGCTCATCCAGCACCAGCACATTCGGTCGACGCTTTAAGATCTTACACAGTGCCAGACGCACCTTCTCCCCACCGGAAAGCATATCAATATTTTTAAATACATCCTCCCCGGTAAACATAAAGGCGCCGAGCGCATTCCGCGCTTCTGTCTCGGTCAAATTCGGGAACTCATCCCAGAAATCATCCAGCACCGTCTTCCGGCTCGAATACATCGCCATCTGCTGGTCAAAATAACCAATCTGCACATTTGTTCCAAAATTGTACTCTCCGGCCAGCGGGGCAAGCCGTCCCACCAGGGTTTTTAAAAGTGTCGATTTCCCCAGACCATTTCCACCGAGGATTCCCAGCTTTTCCCCTTTTTTCAGATCAAAACTGACCATAGAAAGCGGATGGTCATATCCAATCGCAAGATTTGTCACCAAAAGCACATCGTTTCCGGTTTCTTTGTCCGGCTGGAAATTTGCATGGAATGTCCGGGTATCAAAACGATCCGGAGCTTCGAGTTTTACCATATGTTCAATGGCTTTCTCCTTGGAATGCGCCATGGATACCTTGGTTGGTTTATTTTTAAACCGGTCAACAATGCGCTGCAATCGTGCAATTTCTTTCTGCTGCGCATTGTAATCTTTCATCATCTTATTGTAGTTTTCTTTTTTCCGCTCCATGAAATTGGAGTAATTGCCCGGATAACGGGTCGCTGTGCCGTACTCAATCTCGTACACCACGTCCACCACATTGTCCAGAAACATACGGTCATGTGATACCACGACCACAGCCTTCGGATAATTTTTCAGATACGTCTCCAGCCACTCGATCGTTGTGATATCCAGGTGGTTCGTCGGCTCATCCAGAAGCAGAATATCCGGCTTGCTCAAAAGCAGCTTGATAAAGGCAATCTTTGTCTGCTGTCCACCGGAAAACTCGGACAGCGGTTTCTTTCGCTCTTCCTCGGAAAAGCCGAACTTACGGATGATTACATCATACTCTTTTTCAAAATAGTATCCGCCGTCTTCCTTGAATTTTTCTTCCATTGCGGTATAACGTGTCACGGCCTCTTCGGAATAATCAGTCTCAAGTGCCTGTGCCGCAGCTTCCAGTTCTTTTTTCCGGCGCTCCATCGGAGCAAAGACTTTACGCACTTCCTGCTCAAGCGTAACGGAAGGATCTTCAAACGCAATCTGTTTTAAGTAACCGATCTGCGGATTGCCTGCTTTTGCAATAAAAATATCCTCATCACTGTCTCTTTTGTCCAGCTCCACATCCCCGTGGATCAGCTTTAAGAGCGTGGTTTTGCCGCAGCCGTTCCGCCCGACGACTGCAATTTTTTCCGTATTTCTGATTTCAAAATTGATGTCATGCAAAATCTCTTCATCGGCAAAAGAGACCGCTCCATGACAGATCTGATATAACATGTTTTCTCCTTTTATTTAAATGCATCCGGCTGGGAAGCAAGATAGCTGACAAACTGCTCTGCCGTACGTCCGGAAATGCCTCCATGACTCAATTCCCACTTGTTGGCCTCTGCACGGAGTTCCTCATCCGGTAAGGTAACCCCTGCACGTCTTGCCAGATGCAAAACAATATCAAAGTATTCTTTCTGTGTCGGCTTCGAGTAATTAATGGTCACACCAAAGCGGTTCACCAGAGAAAGTTTCTCTTCAACCGTATCGGAATGATGACGATCATTGGAATTATCCTGATCGTTTCGGTCATTCCAGCTCTCTTTGATCAGATGCCGCCGGTTGGAAGTTGCATAAATCAGAATATTTTCCGGTTTGGTTTCCACACCGCCCTCGATAACAGCTTTTAAGAACTTATACTCAATCTCAAATTCCTCGAAAGAAAGATCATCCATATAGATGATAAAACGATAGTTTCGGTTTTTGATCTCTGCAATGATTTCGGACAGATACTTAAACTGATGCTTGTAGATTTCAATCATACGCAGGCCGTCTTTGTAATACTGGTTGACAATGGCTTTGATACTGGTAGATTTACCGGTACCACTGTCACCAAACAGCAATACATTGTTTGCTTTCTTTCCCTGTACAAACGCTTCCGTATTGTCTACCAGCTTCTTTTTCTGAATCTCATATCCGACCAGATCGTCCAGCATAACGGTATCCATATTGTTGATTGCACGGAATGTAAAGCTTCCCTGCGGTGTATCATCAATCCGGAATGCTTTGTTGAGACCAAACATTCCAACACCGTAGTCTTTATAAAAACCAGTCACTGCATCAAAGAATTCTTTTTCATCCTTTGCCGCCTCCAGTTTTTTGCTTAAAGAGCGGACTTTTTCGCTGACATTTTTGTTATACATCAGATCCTTTTTATGGATGGCCTTATAATTGGAAATCTGGCTGAAACAGTTGATTCCCAGATCTTTTTCGATTGGTCCGAAATCATAGTCAAACAACTCTTTAAAAATACGGAAATCATTTTCCACCAGTTCATTGACACTTCCATCGCTGGCTCCCACCTTTTCACAGGTCATGCTGAAAGGATTTTCACTCATCATAAGGAAAAATGTCAGATAATTATGCCACAGATTATCATCAAATCCATAATCTGTTGCCACTTTTAAAATCCGTTTTACCTGCGTATTGATATCGCGGACAAGTCCGGTTTTATTATATTCACCGGTCTCATATTTCCCGAATACTTCTCCCATCTGTGCAAGGATTGAATCCTCGTCCAAATCTCCATACATCAGTAACTGTGATATTTCCTGATACATTGTATCTCGCCTCTTTCTTTTCTCTTCCTATTTATTTTACCTATATTACACGAAAAAGGGGACTTTGTAAACCAAAGTCCCCTGTATGCAGCTAAAAAGCTACTGTGATCGTTGTTCCTTTTCCCGGCTCACTTTCCAAATGAAGTACCGCATCATGCAGTTCCACAATATGCTTGACGATAGCAAGTCCCAGTCCCGTACCACCGGTCTGTTTGGATCTGCTTTTATCAACACGGTAAAACCGCTCAAAAATACGTTCCTGCTGGTCTTTTGGAATCCCGATACCATTGTCTGCTACAGAAAGCATCGGCTGTCCTTTTTCATAGTACACACGCACGTGCACCTCACCACCTTCATTATTATAGCGGATCGCATTCTGACACAGATTTTCCACAAGTTCCGAAATCATGCCCCTGTCTGCCCGCAACATGCAGGACACGCCTTCATAATACAGCGTTACATTCCGTTTCTGTGCATTCATCTGCAGATTTTTCACACAGGTACCGGCTACCTCATCCAGATCTACCTGTTCAAAACACAGCAGATTATCTTCACCGCTGTCCAGCTCGGAAAGCCGGATGATATCATTGATAAGAGAAAGCAGCCGTGTCGCATTCTGCTGGATTTCCAATGCAAAGCGGGTCTCCTGCTCCGGATCTACCATATGGTTTTCGATCAGCTCCGCATATCCGGAAATTGCAGTAAGCGGTGTCTTCAGTTCATGGGAAACATTTGCCGTGAAATCCTGACGTACTTTTGCTGCCATCAGGATATTTTCATGCTGTTTACGAATCGTATTTACAAATGGCACAAGTTCTTTGTATACAGGTTCTTCTATGGTATCTTCCATGTTTTCAGCAAGCCGTTCAATCGGATGCAGCAATTGTTTGGTCAAAAAATGTGCCAGGACAATACAGATGGAAACAATCAGTATCAGTATCAGCATCACAAATGGGGATGCCGCAAGGAACACACTGTAGACACTGCGTGCCTGTGTTGCCACACGGATAACCGTTCCATTTTCCAGCCGGAGCGCATAATAGTAATTGTCCATCTGCATGGTATCCGACCGCCGGACACTTTCTCCCTCCCCCTGAAACAACGCCTTCTTTACTTCCGGGCGGTTTTTGTGGTTTGGAAGCTGTGAAATATCCAGATCATTATCAAAAAGTACCGTACCATCCTTTGCAATCCAGGTAACACGCAGGTCTTCCCCGACTTCATAATATTCGGAAAGTGAAACATTTGTATTGTCCGGATCATCAAACAATCCCGTGCCGGAAAGCAGTCTTGCATTGATCTGCAGATCCTTGCGCACCTGTCCCTGAAACAGTTTATAATAAATACCGGTCATACAGACCATGGTTACAATCACTGCAATACCTGCAATCAGAATCAGCCGTAAATTGATTCGTTTCTTCATAACAGCTCCTTACTCTATCACATATCCCACATTTCGAACGGTACGGATTTTGCTTCCCGCTTCTCCAAGCTTCTGCCGCAGTGTCTTGATATGCATATCAACGGTACGGGATTCCCCTTCAAATTCCGTTCCCCACACATGACGCATAATCACCTCTCTGGACAATACAACACTCGGATTGGTCATCAGCAGACGAAGCAGTTCATATTCCTTAAACGTCAGTTCCACCGGCTTATCATCCACAAAAACCATGTGGCGCTCATGATCCAGTGTAATGTTTTCTACCTGCAGGATTTTAATATCCTCGGTTTCTGTCCTCCGTAACAGTGCCTTTACTCTTGTAATAAGTTCCATAATGGAAAAAGGCTTCTTAATATAATCATCTGCCCCTTCGTCCAGACCTTTGATCATATCCATTTCTGCGGTCTTTGCCGTCACCATAATGACCGGCAATTTCTTTGTCGCAGGATTTTTCCGCAGTTTACGCACGATATCATACCCGCTCTCATCCGGAAGCATAACATCCAAAAGCACCAGATCCGGCATAATATCCTCCAGTTTTTTATAAAATGTAGTTGCCTTTTCAAATGCGCAGACCATATAATTGCTGTTTTTCAATGCAATTGTCTCAATCTCTCTGATATTTTCATCATCTTCTACGATATAAATCAATGCCATAACTTTTCCCTCTGTCTATCTTTATATATATCTCTGCAACATCAAGCAGGACGGCCATGCCTGCACAAGACCGCCCTCTCACACGTATTCTATCTGTTTCTTATCATAGCATACGACATGTAAAATCCAAAGTATCGTTTATGTAAAATTTATGTAAAATTCTATCCACTGTCAGGATTCTTTTATTTCTTTTTTATCATTCAATGCAAAGATAACCCATTCTGCAATATTGGTCGCGTGGTCTCCGATTCGTTCAAAATATTTTGCAACCATCAGCATATCCGCCGCCTGCTCGCCTTTTTCCGGATCGTGCCGGATCAGTTCAATGATATCTGCCTTGTTTTTATCAAACAGATCATCTACGATATCATCATGTCGGATGACTTCCTGCGCCTTTTTCATGTCTTTTTCAACATAAGCTTCAATACTACGGATCAACATGATCACCGTCTCACTCGCCATCTTTTTGATATCATCGAGATTCAGTACATACGGCTCACTTGCAAGCATGCTTGTAATCTCCGAAATATCCGCTGCATGGTCTCCGATTCGCTCCATATCTGTCACCATCTTCATAGCTGCGGAAATCACACGCAGATCCTTTGCCACTGGCTGCTGCTGCATCAGCAGATTAAAGCAGATATTTTCAATCTTCTTCTGTTCATGGTCCACATCATTGTCGGAATTCATAATCTTTTTTGCAAGTTCCGCATTCTGATCAATCAATGCATCGATCGCTTTCTGAATAGAATCCTCGATCATGGTTCCCATATACATCATTTCCTGATTAAGCAGCCTAAGCTGCTCGTCGAATTTTGAGCGCATTAACCAAACCTCCCTGTAATATAATCTTCTGTCCGTTTATCTTTCGGATAAGAGAAAATCGTTTTCGTATCTCCAAATTCTACCATCTCTCCCACCAGGAAAAATGCCGTATCATCCGATACACGCACTGCCTGCTGCATATTATGAGTAACCACAACTACCGTGTATTTCTTTTTCAGATCTTCCATCAATTCCTCAATCTTGGATGTAGAAATCGGATCCAGTGCAGAAGTCGGCTCATCCATCAAAAGTACCTCCGGCTGTACCGCAAGTGCACGCGCAATACAGATACGCTGCTGCTGTCCACCGGAAAGCCCAAGGGCGGACTTCTTCAGGCGATCCTTGACTTCGTCAAAAATTGCTGCTCCCCGCAGACTCTCCTCTACGATGGCATCCAGTTTTAACTTGTCTTTGATTCCATGTACACGCGGACCGTATGCAATGTTATCATAAATACTCATCGGAAACGGGTTCGGCTGCTGAAACACCATGCCAATTCTTTTCCGAAGAACGGTTGTATCTACACCCTCTGCATAGATATCCTCATCGTCCAGTTTCACTTCTCCTGTGATTCTCACGCCATCTACCAGATCATTCATCCGGTTGATGGTTTTTAAGAATGTTGATTTTCCACATCCGGACGGTCCGATAAAAGCGGTCACGCAATTCTCACGAATATTCATGTTTACATCCTTGAGTGCATGGTTTTCACCGTAATACAGGTTCAAATCACGGACAGTAATTTTTGTTCGTTTTTCCATGTTTCTCTCCTCATCTGCAATGGTTTTCTCTCACTGCAATTATCCATTTCTTAGGATTTATGAATATTATAAAGAGAGATTGTAAAATGCACTGGACTGGGAATGTAAAATTTTTGCAAAATCAATGTAATGGATGTAAGTTTTCTTGACACGCTGAATTTGCAGGTTGATGTTTTAAATATAAGAGTTCTCTAAGTGACGTAAGAAGGGGGACATTTCTTCCTGTTGGTTGGAGAAAATATAATTGAAAGACATACCGTTAAATCAATTAATGATAAGGCCCGGTATCTATAGATGAAAAATCAAAGCCTAAGGTGACGTTTTCCCGAAATTTTAATGCTAGGAATCTGGACATGTCACCTATATAGTAAAAATTGCTTCTCCGGATACCGCTTTTTTCATAAAAGTGGTACCTGAAGAAGCAATTTTTGATCTATAGAGACTTTCCGGTATCTAAATATTAAATTTTCGGTATATAGGTACCACAACGGTATCTTTTACATGAATTTTATCGGCATAGAAACCACGCCGATATCTTTCCGATGAATTTACCGGTCCATCTTTTCCACAAACATGAGCAGAAAACTGATCAGAAGCAGTCCGCTCGATACCCAGATCATATGATATCCAAACCGGATAGAGAGATTTCCTCCAATACCAGCCCCTAGTCCGAAAAATAAAATAATGCCAAAATAATACAGTGCCTTTTTTAATTTTTCTGTGTCATGGGTCTGCAGATAACCGGTAAATGCTTCTGTTCCGCTACGGAGATTTCCGATGCACATTGTGCTTGCATAAGAATATCCGCTTACTTTCCGGAATGTCTGTACCTGCATCGCACAGGCAAAGGAGACGAGTACGGTTGCCAGAAGATCCAAGTGCTTTGGCATGAATCCGACCGCAAACAAAATCACGATCTCCATTAAAAGCACACCCTGCCGCCAGTGCAGGCGCTTTGCATACTTAAACAGCATATGAATCCGCTCCGCAAAAAACACGCCTCCGGCAAATGCCAGAAGTGGAAACAGATAGCGCAGCACGTCAAGCCATTCTCCCATCATCAGGTGCGTGCTCATCAGTACGATGTTTCCAGTCTGTGCATTTGAGAATACTTCCTGCCTCGTAAAATAAGTGTATGCATCCTGAAAACCTCCGGACAATGCCAGAAAAACGCTTGTGACAAACGCTTCCGACATCTGAATATCCGCTTTTTTTATACTGGAACTTTCCAGTTTCATAATTTCACTCCCTCTCAGATATACAAACTGTGTATATTATAAGAAAGATTTATATAAAATGCAACTATTTCATTTCCCTTTGCTCCCTATGCGCACTTTTTTCCTTCAAATGCAAACCCATAATGACGAATTTGTTTTTCTTCTATTCCCAATGCGAACAGCTCTGCATCGTACTTTTTTTCTTCAATCTGACGTAATGCTGCTTCTACAGTATCCTCAAGTGTTTTTTCTTCGCTGGAATCATGTACCTTAAATTCAAGGATCATTGCAATATCCGTCTTTTGATTCGGTATCAGCATAACATCATATCGTCCATAACCACTTTCACGGTTTGATTTAAGCTGATAACGATCCCGAAGTTCTACTAGCAGGCCCAGTACAAAACCATGATAAAAACGCTCCGGCCGCGCCGCTTCCGAAGGATGACTGCCTGTGTCAAAACTGCTAAAAGTTGCAAGTGCCACATCATTCATATATGCATTCATCTCTTTTAGATTTCCATGTAAGAATGCCTCTATAAACGCATTATAGTTGGCATTATAGTTATCAAACCACCCTGCAAACATATCAGAAAACATGCCAAATGTTTCCAGATTGGTAATGGTCAGATGATACCATGTTTTTTGAAGCATTCCCCGATATTCTACCTTCTCCACCTTCAGATATCCACTTGCAACCAAAAGACTCCAGATTGCTGATGGCGAATAATCAAGCTGATCAAAAACGATTTGCTCATCGAAAGAAACAACGATTTCCTTATGATTTAAGAGATCTTCCATTTTCTCTTTGATATCAGCAGATGCCGTCCGAATCAACCGGTTCACCAGTGTATTTCCACTTGTCGCCGCCCAATATGCCTGAAATCTTTTTTTATCCAGATAATTCGTGATGGACCATGGATTATATATATCTTTGCTTCCTCCGAATGCAAATCCATCATACCATTTTTTCACTTCATCTTTTGTTTCTTCCAGACCATACTCTGCCAAAGACGCAAAGACTTCCTCCTCCGTAAAACCAAAACTTAACCGATAATCATCCGAAGTTGTTGTCACCACATTTAAATTATTCAGATCTGAAAATATAGATTCCTTGGAAACTCTTGTGATTCCGGTCATAATTCCACGTTCCAGGCAGGCATTTGTCTTAAATGTCGCATTCAGGAAACTTCTGATAAATCCCGTAAAACGCTCCCAGTATCCATGAATGTACGCTTCCTGCATCGGTGTATCGTATTCATCCAGAAGAACAATCACTTTTTTCCCATAATACCGTTCCAGATAGCTGCAAAGCAGATTTATGGAAATGGAGCATTCTGCATCATCCATATCCATCGTCATTTTTTCATACTGCGTCAGCTCGTTTTTGCTTAAAACTCCACCTTTCACCAGATAACGGTTTTGTTCATATAACGCTGCAATCTGTGCTTTTATCTGGCGCTTCGTTTCCTCAATATTGTCTGCTTTAATGGACGCAAAGCTCAAAAAAATAACCGGATATGTTCCCTGTAACTTTTGATAGTTTTCATACTGCCAGATTGATAAATTTTCAAACAGATCTCTCCGGTTCGCATAGCGGTTCGAAAAAAAACAGTTTACCATGCTCATGTTTAAAGTTTTTCCAAAGCGGCGCGGTCTGGTGATTAATGTCACATCATCTCCGGATTCCCACCATTCCCGGATAAACTCTGTTTTATCCACAAAAAAATAGTGGTTTTCCATAATCGATGCAAAATCCTGTTTCCCGATCGCTACGGTTCTTGCCATGCTGCGTCCCCCTTTACGTTCCTGCCATTTTCCTTCATTGTACTATAATCCTTTTATGTTCTCAACCGATAAAATGCGGATATCCTTTCGCTTTTTCTGTCACATAAGGAAAAAAGCGAGTAAAATCGTTCACTCGCTTTTCGAATTATTCTCATTATTTTTCCTTACGGTTCCAGGTTTTCCACTCATCATCCGATGTATAGGTCACGGAATCCAGACCATCGTCTGTAGCGATTTGCAGTAAAAGATTCCAGGTACTGTCTGCATTTTTTTCAATGGATATTCCATTCACATAATTACATTTCTTAAATGTGTCAATCTCATACGGTTTCCACGTCTTTCCTGCATCTTCTGTCATATACGCATATGCATCTGCTCCATGATTGCTTACCAGAATCATTCCTGTCGATACGTCTTTAAAAGCCATATCCGCAGGATAATTCTGTATGGCAGCAGATAAATCTTTCACAACCGTGTAAGTATTTCCACCATCATCTGTCGACCATAATACTTTGTTCATCATGCCGGCACCCGGATCGGAACAATATAGAAGATATCCCTGCTTATCATTTGTAAAATTAAGATACACAGCATTCGGTCCACCATACGATTTATATTCCAGCGAGGCAAGCTTCGTTTGCTGTCCATCTGCCGTACAGCTCATCACAGAAATCTTTCCATCATTGGAAAAATAAGAAACAAATGCCTTTTTGCTGTCAAGCGCAGATAAATCTATGGTATCTGCATCATCATCAACATCCGAAATCTGACAGATTGTTTTTTCCCCATACACAATTGCATTGCCGGATACATTCCACCCATCAGACAATGTACTATTACGATCTGTCCCTCCATTATATTCTAAAACACCAATAACGCTCTGATCGTCGACTCTCTGCGTATACAAACAATCCTGACCCTGAAAAATGTATAAATACATATTTGTATTTTGACTGGCTGGCTTTATCACTGTATCGGTTTCCTGATCCAAATCATAGGCCAATACTCCAGCAGATCCATTTACAATCAATGTATGTTCCAGCATGCCATAAGAAAAAAAGTCATCTGTTTCTATCATGTAGATTTGCTTTGCCTTCCGATCATACACATAGATTTTGTTTATTATATTTTCCTCATGCCACACTACATACTGATCATTTATCTGCACATCAGAAACGCTGCGTATTCCTGTATCGATATCTTTTCCGCCTACTTGTATTTGTATCTTCTCATCTGCATCAGTATATATTTTTACGGCTTTGTTACCATCTAATGTGACATGCTGAAATGGCGATACCAAAGAAATATCATCATTCAGAATAGATATGTTTTTATCTGCATATTGATATAAACCATACTTTCCATTATTTTCACTCCTGTCATACCAATATACACTGCCATCTTTTTCTTTCAGAGTGACTGCATCCATTGTGCTTTGTGTATCTTTTGCAGAAAACAATAATTGTATGTCATTTTTGTTTTTGGACTGTTTTACAACTCTCCATGTTCCATCTTCACCTAAATAATCTTCCCATATAACAGCATCCCCATCAGATTGTATATCTGAAATTTCAACACAATTATCATATTGATACAGAAGTATATCTTTTTTTGTCTGCACATCGTACCTTCTTATTTGTGTTGCATAATCGTCCGAATACACAAATTCTTTTCCTGCTGTCAACATCGATTCCTTATAAAATGTATATGATATTCCATAATAAATATATGGTGAACTATAACAGAAACAACTAATGTCTGCATTTTCTGGTAACGGTAATTTAAATTCTTTTATCGTACAATCACTCCCGGCACGATTTGAAAATTCTTTTTTATTTACCTGTAATGTTTCCTGTGTGTCATAACTTTCTATCTGTGTTTCTGTACTGTCCGACGCGCAGCCATTCAGCAGAAACACAATCATCAATAAAGTTGTCAGAAATATCTTTTTCATAGTCGCTCTCCTCATATATTCAACATAAAAAAGTTACTGTATCTTAAATTTGACAATATCAGAACAGTGCCATCACAACACTTTGATATTGATTCTGATACATGCTTATCTCTTTAATATATCAAATATCTTCCATTTTCTGCTACAACAGCATTATACGCTTCTTTTATAGGAATATCTCTGTGAATTCCATGTTTTCTCTCTCCTAATTTTTGTCTTTCAATTCTACATGTATCATTGTATTTGTAGCGTATCATAGTCATTTTCTTTTGTCAATCATTATTTTGTACTTCGTAATATTTACACTTCGCATATTTTATGATATGGTATTAATTATTCAGGGAGGACTTATTGCATGGCATACAAAAACACTCTAATTACAGGAATTACCGATTTTTTAGTATTAGCAATTTTAAAAAGCAAAGGTGATTGCTATGCTTATGAGATAAGTAAATACATTACAAGCGAGTCAAACGAACTGCTCTCCATTTCCCCAAATACGATATATACGGTCATGTACAAATTGGAAAATGAGCAAATGATCAGTGAATATTCTGTTCTTGTTGGGAAAAAACGTACCCGTATCTATTATCATATAGAGTCTGATGGAGAAGCATATTTAAAGGAATTGCAACACGACTATGAAAATATGATTTCTGGTATGTCTGCAATTTTTGATTCTCTTGAGAAAGGAGACACGCATGAATAGCTTATGTAAACAATACATTTCTGAAGTGAAACTCTTACTTCCAGCTATTGGAAAATCAGAAAAAAATTATTTAGCTTCTCTGACAAGTAATCTGGAAGATTTCTGTGATGACACCTCACCTCAGACAATTGATGACTTATATAAAGAATTTGGCACACCTGTAGATACTGTAAATTTCTACATTTCAACGTTTTCCATAGCAGAGTTAACAAAAAGGATTCAAACTCGCAAGTATATACGCCATGTAATCTATTTTTTCGCTATTGTTATTTCTTGCTTTTCTATTTTTTTAAGTATTTTAGCATACCATACTTATCAAATATTAAAAGAACAGGAAGCAGTTTTTGTAGATACCGTCATTACAGATGATTCGACAAACTAATATTTTAACTTGCACCAGAAAGGATTTTTATGAAAAAAACATTAATGCGCACTATCACTATAATCTCTTTTTTATTAATTTTATTTTCTAATACATCTATCGCAAATGCCACCACATTGGAAAAGACTGACAACGATTATTATGTAGAAACTATTATAACAAATGTCGATTCCGACCTTAATTTCATCGCGCTTCACAGCAATTCTCATACTATTACAAAAACAAAAACTGCAAACATAAAAAATGCAAATGGAACTATTTTGTGGAGTGTCTCTATTACAGCAACGTTCATTTATGATGGTTCTACATCTCGCTGTATCTCTTGTTCTCCAAATGCCACTTCTTATTCTTCTGAATGGAAAATACAATCCGTTTCATCTAATAAAAGTGGAAATTCCGCCACAGCATCTGCTACAGCTAATTATGCTTCATTAAAAAACTATACCCAAAATGTTACTATTTCATGTAGTAAAAATGGTACCGTTTCATAATCTTTTCAAATCATTCTTTGACATCATTTGAATGATAAAAATAGTGCTGATACAACGCAAACTTCTATTGTACCAGCACCATTTTTTTATTCTCCATCAATCCAAACTTTTTTCCATAAAAAGCAAACCCATAAAAAAGTTCTTTTACAAGCCCTCTGTATCTAACTCTACAATCATTTGTCCCAGCTTCTGTTCTCTCAACAGATAACACATGTAGATTGAAAGATTATTGCCCCGTTTTTACAACTTATTTTTTATATTTTGCCCCGTTTTTTCATCTATTATATGCATATTTTGCCCCGTTTTTTTTATCAACAAAAAAGCAGCCGAAAACATTCGCCTGCTTTTTTAAAAACTCTTTGAAAAGATGATCGTTATCTGCGATTGACGTCAAACTTCTTTGCCAATGCTTTGGTAAGTAAGTTGATTCCAAGAACAATCAGCAAAAGAACTACTGCAATACCAAATGCTACCCCGAATTCCCCCTTCGTTGCACTCAGGTAAAGCTGAATGGTAAGTGTTCCCGCCGGCATTTTTGCCTTTGCCAGCAAATCGGTAAAGTTCTTCGGGAGGAGACCTGAACTTCCCGCGGTAAACAGCAGTGCTGCTGACTCCCCAACAATTCGCCCGATGGCAAGAATAACTCCGGTAATGATTCCCGGCATTGCGGATGGTAATAAAATGGTGCGTATCATATGCCATTTTCCGGCGCCCAAACCGATCGCTCCGCTTCGGTAACTGTCCGGAACCGTTTTTAACGCTTCCTGTGTATTCCGGGTGATCAGAGGAAGTACCATCAGAGTCAGGGTAAACGAACCTGTGAGGATAGAATACTTCAAATGCAGAGTCTGTCCAAAAAACATCATACCAAACAAACCAAAGATAATGGACGGAATCCCCGCAAGTGTCTCTGTGGCAAATTCAATCAGACTGACTAATTTTCCCGGTTTTGCATACTCATTTAAATAAACGGCAGCCCCAACACCGATGGGGGTAGCAATCAGCATCGTTACAATGATAATATAAAGCGTATTTACAATATTTCCTGCAATACCGGTCGTTCCCTTTAATACAGATGTCACACTGGTAAGAAACTCCCAATTTACACTCCGGATACCTTTGGCAAATACATAGATAATGATCCCCAGAAGCAATGCAACGGAAATAATTGCACATACATAGATGGCAATATAAGTAAGGAAATCCGCCGGATGCCTTGTTTTGGTATGAATACTGGTATTCTTTTCTGTCATTGTTCAACGGCTCCTTTCTTTTCCACCTGTGCAAGGACCAGATTGATAATCATAATAAAGATAAACAATACCAGACCTACCGTAAAGAGTACCTCCCGGTGAAGTCCTTCGGCATAACTCATCTCGCTGACGATCTGTGTCGTCAGGAAACGTACCGAATTGAATGGGAACGGCAGATTTACAGAACCTCCGGCAACCATATTGATCGCCATAGCCTCTCCGAGCGCACGTCCGATTCCAAGCACTACACCTGTCATAATACCAGATCTTGCTGCCGGGATCATCACTTTAAATATCGTCTGGATATGTGTTGCCCCAAGTGCAAGAGAAGCCGACTTTAAATGTCCGGGTACTGCACGGATCGAAGAAACACTGATGTTTATCACGGTTGGCAGAATCATAATTGCCAGCACAATAATCGCAGAAAGCAGATTGGAACCACCGGTAAACTGATGGGTGGTGCTGCCTGCAAATACCCGCTTTTCCAAACGGTACATCAATGGATTTAAAACCATAAGCCCCAACAATCCGTAGATTACAGACGGAATCGCAGCCAGTAGTTCTACCGCTGGCTGAACAATTGCTGCCAGCTTTTTGTTGGCTACTTCCGTGATAAATACCGCTGTCAGAATTCCAATCGGTACACCGATCAAAATTGCAACTGCAGTACCTATAATTGAAGTCAGAATAATGTATAAAATGCCATAAGATGGTGTTGCTGCTGTCGACTGCCATACAGTTCCAAATAACAGGTCAATCACCCCGACCTTTGCCAGTGCCGGGGTGCCCTTTGCAAACATATAAACCGTTATGGAAAGAACTGCTACAATGGCAACGGCTGCGCATACCAGAAATATTACTTTTGCAATCGTTTCCACGATGTGCTTTGTTGCTTTGCCGCCTGTCATATCTTTATCCTCGTTTGCCTGTTTACGTGTTTCTTGCTATATTACTTGTTTGGGATGATCAGCCCTACAGACTTGATAACATTCTGTCCGTCTGCAGAGTTGATAAAGTCGAAATATGCCTGTACCTGCTTACTCTGCTCAGAAATCTCACCCTTGGTAGCCATTACGAACGGTCTCTGTAATACATAGTCTCCTGCAAGAATATTGTCTTCTGTCGGCTCTACAGAGTTGATCTTTAATCCATTTACGGTGTCATCCAGCACATCCAGGGATACATATCCAACTGCTCCCGGAGTTGCTGCAACCTTTGCCAAAACAGCACCTGTAGAATCAAGTTCCTGCGCATATTTGCAGGAATCCTTTACATCCATCAGTTCCTCAAACGCATCTCTTGTACCAGATCCCGCCTCACGGCCGATGACTACGATCTGCTCATCCGGTCCGCCGAGATCTTTCCAGTTTGTAATCTCTCCGGTATATACTTTTGCAAGATCTTCAGACTTAATATCTGTGACTGTGTTTGCTGTATCTGTAATAACTGCGATACCGTCAATTGCCACAATATTCTCTACGACACCCTGGCTTTTCTCATCGTCAGAAAGGGCACGGGAAGCATCTCCGATATCAACGCTGCCGGCTGTAAGAGACTCGATTCCTGCACTGGACCCTGTAAACTCTGCGGTTGCGGAAACATTCGGATATTTCTCCATGAATGCTTCGTTCATGGCATTTGCAAGTTTCTCCATGGAAGTACTTCCTGCCAGTGTAACGGTTCCACTCAGATCCGCTCCATCTGTTGTATCTGCATTTGCAGTTGTATCAGATGCCGTTGTATCTGTATTTGCATCAGCACTTGCATCACTGCTGTCAGAACCACATCCCATCACACCTGCAGCGACCATTGTTGTTGCTGTCAGTAAAGCCATCATTTTTACAAGTTTGTTTTTCATGATTTTCTCCTCTTTCTTTCATGTTGTTCCTCATTACAGTTGTTATCTTATCGGGTCTGTGTAAAATGCATAACCAGACTAATGTAAATTAAATGTAAAAAATATGTTGTCCTGTAAAACGACAAAACTTACGAATGACACAAAGGGAAAATTTCTGCCAAAAGTGAAGATGGAAATTCCCTGACCTTTTCCATCCTTTTCAATTAAATATCTAAATATCCCATTTTTTCCACAAAAAAGAGAAGAAGATTCTTACATGGCATGCAGAATCTTCTTCTCTTTTTCATTGGATCTTTATAAGTTATTTCAAAAATCCGAAATTGCTGACTATGACAGCTTCCTTTGCCTTTCCATTGCAGACATTGACAAAACTGATGATACGGACAACCAATAAAATGATAAAACATACGGCTGCTGCAATCGGAACGACAACGGTCCAGCAGAGCACTACAGTAATCAGTCCCAGCAGAACTTCAGACACAAGGATCCTGATTCCCTCACGCACATGAAATCCGACATAAGGAGAATCCTTTGCCACAAGAAGTGCCACGATAGTTCCCAAAATTCCCAGAAGATATGGAAGCATTGCAAACAGTTTGTGCTCCGCAATATCTTTTCCGTCAAATTCTGTGGAATGATCCTTAGGATCTACATAAGGCTGCCCGTACGGCATACCATTGTTCATCTGTGGATTGCCATAATACGCTCCGTTGTTTCCCTGTGGATTTCCGTAGCCGTATGGCGTCCCCTGCGAATTCTGATTTTCCTGTGTTCCTGTATGTAAGCTGGCTCCGCATCTGGTGCAGAATGTACTGTCATCCGGCATTTCACTGCCGCACTTCGGACATATCATATAAAATTCCTCCTCTTCGTTTGAAATGAACTCTGCGAACATCTCCGCGCTTTTTATTTTATATAAGTTTATGTTGCAAGTCAATTTAGATTCTCTTAAGTTTTCCTTTTCTTTCTTCATAAATTGTTTTCAGAACAGACACTACCACAATCTGATACCCCGGATGTTGCTTTCCTATACCCCTGCCAAATCCTATAATTCCGTTGTAATCAGTTGTCCAAAGCTCACCAGCGGAGAAACGTACACGCTCCTTGCCGGTGATACCACCACAACGGTTACATTGGATTCCCTTGTAAAATCGGTAAAAAAATAAAGTGTGCGTTTACCGCACACTTTCGCGCCCTTGCGGAGACACAGCATCATCTTTGACTCCGCAGGGCGCGCATCTTTGCAGGCTGACCTGCTTTAATTGCCAAGTTCCAGCATGGTATCAATACAGCGTTTTGCTTTTATACGCACTTCTTCGTCCAGCTTGATTTCCTCTCCGCCGGTGCCCTTTACACACTGGTATACATCTCCGAGTGTGGTCAGTTTCATATTGTGGCAGACGCAGTCTCTTGATAATGGATAAAACTGCTTGTCCGGACATGCAAACTGCAGATGCTGCACGATACTGTTCTCGGTTCCGATAATGAATTCCTTTGCATCACTTTTCTTTGCATAATCCATGATTCCGGTTGTACTTCCCCGATAATCCGCCAGTTCGGAAACCTCCGGCAGACATTCCGGATGTACCAGAAGAAGTGCGTCCGGATGTGCCTTTCGTGCTTTTTCCACATCCCGTTTCGACATGCGGACATGCGTTGGACATCCCCCCTGCAGCAGTTTGATATTTTTCTCCGGCACCTGATCAGCCACCCATTTTCCCAGATTGCAGTCCGGGATAAACAAAATATTTTTATTCTCTATATTCTTTACAATCTGAACTGCCGATGAGGAAGTTACACAGACATCACAAATCGTTTTTAACTCGGAAGTCGTATTAATATACGCTACCACGGTATAATCCGGATACATCTTTTTCACCCCGGAAATCAGTTCCACATCCATCTGCTCTGCCATCGGACATCCCGCATTGCTGTTGGATAACAATACCCTTTTCTGTGGGGACAGAATCTTGACCGTCTCTGCCATAAAGCGGACTCCGCACATCAGCACAGTGCTCTGCGCTGCCTTGGCAGCCTGCACGCTCAGCCCATAGGAATCCCCTACATAATCAGCCACCTCCCAGATATCATGACTCTGATATGCATGTGCCAGAATACAGATATCCTTTTCTTTCTTCAGGCGGATGATCTCGTCCTGCAGTTCTCTTGTCGTTAACATAAAATACTCCTTTTCACGAAATACCCTTCTATACAGACATTTCTTGTTACATTCAACATATTACATAGAGTATACTCACATGCCCGTCAGGTGTCAAGACACAAAAGGGTTAAAACCACGGAAGCCTGTGAAACGGGATGATAAGGATTTCCTTCGACTTCATGTCATCCGTTGTAATGTAGGTATGTTTCCAATATCGCGCATCCAGGGAAATTTCCCGGTTATCCCCCAACATGAAATAAGAGCCCTCCGGAACGGTAAAGGTTTTATCTTCTTCTCCACAATCCGTTTCGACAGTGTCATCCAGATAAGCCGATTCATCCAGCGGTTCCCCATTGATGTATACTTTTCCTCCGACAAAAGAAACCGTCTCCCCCGGAAGTCCGATCACACGTTTGACCATGGTTTCATTTTCATCTTTCTGATAAAACATGACAATATCGCCGCGTTGTGGTTTTTCTTCCTCATATGCATGACGGTCTCCGATGAGCCAGTCATGAACCATCAGTGTCGGTTCCATACTCTCAGATGGCACCCGCCCGATCATCAAAAAACAACGGAATGTGATAATAATGGCAAGAAGAACTGCTATGTAAATCACCCACCCCACGATATCTTTTCGTTTTTGTTTTGTCTGTTCGTCCATAGATTCCTCCCTGTATGTTTTTCATTTGGAATTAATCATATCATACCAGAGGCAAAGATGTATAAATTTTTTTAAGATTGTAAGTAACGTGAAAAATTTATGCAATTACTGTAAATCTCTGTGGATATTTTCGGTTGTGAGAACCCCGGTGTTTATGTTAAGATGGGGGTGTCTGTTATAGAAAGGAGAAACAGATTTCGAAAAGTTAAAAACTTTAGCGCCATGTACCCTGTGATACAGCTTTCGCGGAAGCAATGTGCAAATGTGATACAGCTTTCGCTGTACCACAAGGGTTAACGAGGATTCAGGTGATCGAAGATTCGGCGGATGCCTGAACGCAGGAATGGGGCTGCGCATACGAATCACAAACAGGATGGTAACATCCGAACAAAGGATTCGTACCCCGATGGAGCCAATTGCATGAGAATTTGCTTACGCGAAGCAATTGGCATAGGTGATAACACTTACGTGTTACCACATAATGCACAATGAAAAATATTCTGATGAACGAAAACAATATCGGGATCATAAAATTATATGAGAAAAAGGAGATTTCAATTATGTGTGGAATTATTGGATTTACAGGTAAATTAAAAGCCCAGGATGTCTTATTGACAGGACTTGCAAGCCTTGAGTACCGTGGATATGACAGTGCGGGAATTGCGTACTTTAAAGATACCGGAAAAATTTCACTTCGGAAAACTGTCGGAAAAGTAAAAGATCTTCGTGCCATCTGCGATGATGATAACAATTCTACGTGTGGAATCGGCCACACCCGCTGGGCAACCCATGGTGGCGTTACCAATGCCAATGCACACCCTCATAAGGTCGGACAGGTTGCATTGATCCACAATGGTATCATCGAGAACTATCATGATCTCGCTACCAAATACGATCTGACGGATGAACTGATTTCCGAGACGGATACCGAAGTTGCCGCCGCATTGATCAATAAACTCTACGAAGGAGATCCAAAAGAAGCTCTGCGCAAAGCAGTAGCCGAAATTGAAGGTTCCTTTGCCTTCTGCGTTCTGTTCAAGGATCATCCGGGTGAAATTTATGCGGTAAGAAATGTCAGCCCTATGGTTGCAACATACTGTGATGACGGTGCTTTTATTGCATCTGACCTGACTGCTTTTATCGCATACAACAAGCGTTATTTCATCGTGCCGGAATATCATATTTTAACTATGACTGCGGACGGCATTACGTTAGAGGATTTAGACGGTCATTCCGTAGAACCGGAATATATGGAAGTAAACTGGGATGTTACCGCAGCCCAGAAAGATGGTTATCCGCATTTCATGATCAAAGAAATTCATGAACAGCCGGCTGCCATCACAAGAACCATTACCCCACGTATCAAAGATATGCTCCCGGATTTTTCGGAAGATGCCATTGCGGATTCCTTCTTTGAAAATGTAAGCGACATTACAATCGTTGCCTGTGGTACTGCAATGTACGCGGGAATGGTAGGAAAAACCATGATCCAGAACCGCCTGCATATTCCGGTTACCGTGGCAATCGCATCGGAGTTCCGCTATGAAGAACCGGTAATCAATGAAAAATCCATGGTGATCGTTGTATCCCAGTCCGGAGAAACCATTGATACTTTGGAAGCTCTTCGCCTTGCAAATAAATATACAAAGAAAACACTGTCTATTGTAAATGTAAAAGGCTCCAGCATTGCACGTGAAAGCAGCTATGTATTATATACACATGCCGGTCCGGAAATCGCTGTTGCAAGTACAAAAGCATACACCGTTCAGGTTGCTTCTTTTTACCTGCTTGCATGCAAACTTGCCATGAAACAGCAAAAGATTTCTGTCGAAGAAGCACGTACATTTATTGGAACACTGCAGGAAATTCCAAATTACATCGAGGAAGTTCTTGCACAGGCTCCTGATATTGAACAGCTGACCAAACGCATGATCAATGCCAACAACGCGTTCTTTATCGGTCGTGGACTCGATTATACCCTTTGCATGGAAGGTGCTTTGAAATTAAAGGAAATTTCTTATATTCATGCCGAAGCCTATGCTGCCGGTGAATTAAAACACGGAACCATTGCTCTGGTCAGTGAAGGGGTTCCTGTCATTGCCGCTGCTACCCAGAAACATGTATACAGCAAAGTTATTTCCAATATCCGGGAAGTAAAAGCCCGTGGTGCTTATGTCATTCTTTTGTCCAAAGACAAAGAAATCACAGATCCTTCTATCTGTGATGTACACATCAATCTTCCGGATGTATCCGACGAATTTACGATTTTTGAATCTGTTGTAATTTTCCAGCTGATTGCATATTACACATCCGTTGGAAAAGGCTTAAATCCGGATCAGCCACGTAACCTGGCAAAATCTGTAACGGTAGAATAAGAAAAAACTGTCGCGCGAAAATTCGTGCGACAGTTTTTTTGACATAGAGCCTTTCTAAAACTTTTGAAGGCAAAAAAAAGAACCCCAGAAGCTCTCTAAAAGCCTCTGAGGTTGCCCCTGCCAAGGATTCTCTCACCCATGTACCGGAATCCTTGTATCGTCGGCGCGACAGGATTTGAACCTGCGACCTCTGCGTCCCGAACGCAGCGCTCTACCAAGCTGAGCCACGCGCCGTTTCAACTGCCCAATTATAGTAACACATTCTCCGGTGTTTGTCTAGTGAATTTTTTTAATTTATGGTACAATACAAAAAAAGAATGGAGAAGAACAATGAAACATACTGCTTTGATTACAGGTGCATCCCGTGGAATCGGTGCAGCCCTGGCATGTCGATTTGCCGCTGAAGGCTATCATCTGGCTCTTTGCTGCCATAACTCTTATGAAACGCTGCAGGCACTTGCCACAAAACTTGAAACAACCTGCTCCATACAGGTGCTTTGCTTCCGTGGTGATGTAGGAGACTATACTTTTATCTGTGACATGGTGCAAAAAACACTGGATACCTTCGGCCAGATTGATGTGTTAATCAACAATGCCGGCATCTCTTATATCGGTCTGCTCACCGACATGGATATTACCGACTGGAACCGGATAGTTGCGACAAACCTCACATCCGTCTTTTCCACCTGCAGACAGGTCATCCCCTCCATGGTTCATGCCAAATCCGGACATATCATCAATATTTCTTCTGTATGGGGAAATGTCGGAGCTTCCTGCGAAGTTGCCTATTCTGCATGCAAAGGCGGGATCAATTCCCTTACACGCGCTTTGGGCAAAGAACTTGCCCCTAGCAATATCCAGGTAAATGCCATCGCCTGTGGGGTAATCGATACGGATATGAACCGTTGTTTCTCCGAGGAAGAACGCTCTGCACTCATCGAAGAAATTCCTGCCGGCCGGATGGGATCTCCGGAAGAAGTTGCTTCACTGGCATATTCTCTTGCCACAGCAAGCAGTTACCTGAATGGACAGATTCTCACCTTAGACGGTGGATGGATTTAATTTCTTATCTTTTTGGAAATCTTTTTCCATTTATTTAAGAATTAAAACGCAATACGCGTTTTCTCTGTTTTTTATATCAACTTTCTATAAAATCATTTGTATGAAAACGAATGATAAAAATAAATACAAAGATTTTGGTGACCGTCTGAGTCTGATTATGTATAAACAAAATATTTCCAATATCCAGCTGGCAAATGCAATGTTTGTTTCGCCGTCCACGATCAGCGGATACCGTACTGGTCGTCGTTCTCCGACCGTTGCGGATCTTGCAGCCATCGTGCAGATTCTGAATGTTTCTGCAGATTACCTCATCGGAACCAGTGAAATTACAACCAGACCCGATACCACCGAAAAAAAGAGTTGAGCACGCCCTGTTTCCAGAGCGGTGCTCAACTCTTTTTTATAAATCATGTTCTGCCAGTAAAATTACCGTAGAACGTTCCGGAACACGCACACGTGTCTGATCTCCCTGTGTCTGGGCTTCAAAATCTGCCCCATCCTGGTATTCACAGAAAGTATTTACTACAAGTTTCCAATGATAAGACTCCGGCAACGAAGGCAGGCGCATCTCCAAAGGCTCCCAATACGCATTCATTCCGTAAAAGATCATATCATCATCCGTATCATCGGCATTTCTTCCCGCATACATGATTCCAATTAAATGTGTATTATAGTCCGTATAATTCCGGTTCGGCTCTCCGTTATGGATACTTACGGAAGGTAACCCGCAGACTGCCGGCTTTGTATCCCTTCGCAGAATCGGATGCTTTGCACGGAAATGGATCATAAAACGGGCAAAATCATGAATCTCCTGAAATTCTTCCAGTCTGTTCCAGTCCAGCCAGGAAATAATATTATCCTGGCAGTATGCGTTGTTATTTCCATACTGCGTATTACAAAATTCATCCCCTGCAAAAAACATAGCCGGTCCACGGCTGCATAACAACGCGGCAAATGCATTCTTCACGAGTCTGCGTCGCAGGCTCATAACCGCCGGATCATCCGTCTCACCTTCCACCCCGCAGTTCCAGCTCAGGCCGTTGTTATCCCCGTCCGTATTGTTCCATCCGTTTTTCTCATTATGCTTTTCATTATATGAATACAGATCATACAACGTGAACCCATCATGACAGGTCAGAAAATTGACGGATGCACTATATCCGCGGCTTGCCGGATCATACATGTCGGAGGATCCGGTGATACGTGTAATTGCACGCCCTGCGACGCCACTGTCGCCCTTTAAAAAGCTTCTCATATCATCACGGTATCTTCCGTTCCATTCGGCCCAGCGGTTCCAGGACGGGAAACTTCCAACCTGATACAAGCCACCCGCATCCCAGGCTTCTGCGATCAGCTTCATATCCCCTAGAATAGAGTCAAATGCAAGGGCTTCCAGAATCGGCGGATTCTCCATCGGTGCACCATTCTGATCTCTTCCCAGAATCGATGCCAGGTCAAACCGGAATCCATCCACACGGTACTCTACTGCCCAGTGCCGCAGACAATCCGTAATAAACCTCCGTACCACCGGATGGTTGCAGTTTAAGACATTGCCACAGCCGCTGAAATTATAATAATATCCATCCGGTGTAAGCATATAATAAATATTATTATCAATCCCCTTAAAGCAAAAACATGGACCGTTTTCATTTCCCTCTGCCGTATGGTTGAATACCACATCAAGAATGACTTCAATTCCATTTTCTTTCAGTTCGCGGATCAGACGCTTTAATTCATCACCCTCATGATTATGCTCCTGATGAAATGCATAACTTGTATTCGGAGCAAAAAAGGAAACCGTATTATAGCCCCAGTAATTGTACAACTGCACGCCATCCACCACACGGGCACTTTCCATTTCATCAAATTCAAAAATCGGCATGAGTTCTACCGCATTGATTCCCAGATCTTTCAGATACGGAATTTTCTGCCGCAGACCTTCAAATGTTCCCCCGCCTTTTACGCCGGAGGACGCATCTTTGGTAAATCCTCTGACATGCATCTCATAAATCACCAGATCTTCAAATTTGTGATTCAGATTCCGATACCGCCCCCAGTCAAAATCACTTTGCACCACACGGGCTTTGTAGACAAAATCCTTTCCGCCTTCCGGTTTTTCTCCCCAGTTTCTCTGACCCGTAACAGCTTTCGCATATGGATCAAGAAGCGTATGTTTTCTGTTAAACAGTAACCCTCTCGCCTGATCGGCAGGACCGTCCATCTGATAGGCATACTCAAAGTCCTCTGCTTTTAAGCCAAAAACAAGGATAGAATACGTATTTCCAATTTTATAACTTTCCGGAATGCGGATTCTTGCATACGGTTCCTGTGCCGCCGGCCGGAATAACAGCAGGACACAGCTCGTGGCTCCATGGGAGCTTACGGTAAAACTTACCCCTTCCTCTGTCTGATATGCACCATTCATCTGATAAAATCCCGGACGTACATCAAATCCACCGATATTATCGAGTGGATGAATGACTTCCCCGAGACTTTCCATTTCTTCGTCTATCGGCCAGCTTTTCTGTTTTGACGGATAATTCCAAAAACTTGCATTCATGTGCTGATTCCTCTTATCATTATTATTTACTTGCCACATAAAATTTTATATTATCTCCCTACTCTTCCCTGATGATTACCCTGCCATTTGCGTCAAATCCGATTTTACTGTACTTTTCCGAATACTCATTCATATAATCAATAATCGTCTGTTTTCTGTCGCCTTTTGCTATGGCAGGCTGAAAATTATTTCTTTCTGATGTGGAAGAAATGCTGCATGGTATCATATCGGCTGATATATCTGTCTGCAGTACCCCATCCACAAAGGTAAAGGTCTGTTCATAGATCGCCGTATCTTTGTCTTTTGGATTCCTGTTCCCCCCAAAGCAGAAATTTCCAAGACTGTAGCAGATCATTTTTCCGTTGTATAATTCCATTCCCTGCAATACATGAGGATGTGTACCGACCAGCAGATCTGCTCCCCAGTCAATCACCTGGTGTGCCAACTTCTGCTGATAATCATTCGGATAATGATCCCCCTCTATCCCCCAGTGGCAACAGGCAATTACCAGATCCACTCCTTCTTCCCGAAGTTTTGCAATCCCATCCCGGATATAACCAGCATGTGTTTCATCAGCGGACAGCTGGCTTGCGGAGACAATTCCGATTTTGATACCATCCTTCGTGGTATAGGTATCCACATGATCATTGAATCCGAAGATAATCCCTGCTTTATTTAACACTTCTCTGGTATCATCAAGTCCCTGCTGCCCATAATCAAACGTATGATTATTTCCCAGACTTGCCCCCTCCACAGAACTGTCTGTCATAATACCAACATACTCCGGTTTTCCTTTTAAGTTCCACGTTTTTTCCACACGCTCGGTCGCATTTGACAACACACATTCCAGATTGATCAGTGTAAAATCATCCTGCTCAAAAATACTTCTGACATTTTTAAAAAAATAATCCTGCCCGTATTTATCATAGTATTCATGAAAGGAACCTGCATACCCATGCGTCTGTGTTGCCCCAAGCGTACAGTCACCTGTCGCCGTAATTTTTACCGTCTGTATCACCGGTTCCTGCTGCGTTTCAGTTGCAGTCCCGGTTTCCGTTTCTTCCAGCGTACCCGGTTCTTCCGTCATCTGTGTCTCCGTGATTTTTTCCGTAGAAGAGGGCAAAGCCGATGACGTTGCTGCAGGAGAAGAACATCCCGTCAGCAAAAATCCTGCCATTAGGATTGGCAATATCCATTTTTTCATACGTTTTCAGACTCCTCTTTCACAAGAATATCCACCGTGTGACCGCTTGCACCCATAAGATCCATCCGTTCACAGGTTGCCAGATGATACTGCAGAAACGCATCAAACTCTTCTTCCGTCAGCGCATTTAAAAACGGACGCATATAATTTGCTGCACCGTCTGCCGCTATGATCTGCCGGCGCCTGACCTCTACCTGCCGGTCCAATGCTTCAATATCTTCCAGACGAACCATGGAATACAGAGGATTAGCTTTTGAAGTACAGTGATAATCCTCTGTGAGCATTCCCTCCTTAAGCGCCTCCAGAATATGTTTTTCCTTAAACGCATACGTGATAACGGAAAATTCATTCATAATATACGCCACGAGAATCCTGCCTCCGGGTCTGGTCACCCTCACCGCCTCCCGCAGCGCAGCAAGCTTGTCCTTTTCCTCATGCAGATGATACATCGGCCCAAACAACAGGGTTACGTCAAAGGAATCATCGGAAAATTTTTTCAGATTCATTGCATTTCCCTGATATGCATGCACGCCTGCACCCTTCTGTTTCAGGCGTCCCAGATTATGCTTTACCAGTTCCACGGCCGTCACATCGAACCCTTCCTGTGCCAGCGGTACGCTGTATCGTCCGGTTCCCGCCCCGATATCAAGGATATGAATTTCCTCTTTTGCACGTTCTTTTACAATTTCGTCCAGACACTGATGGATATAATGCATGCTTGTCACAAATTCCACCCTGCCGTGTCGGCTGTCCAGACGCTTCTCTTCATTAAATTTATTATAATAGGCTTCTAAGTCTGTCATATTTTAATACTAACACATTTTCTTTAAAATTTCACTCACAATCGCTGATGCGACATCCGCTTTGCTCATTATTTCCAGTTCCCTGCAGTCATCTGCCGTAATCAGCGTCACCACATTGGTATCTGTACCAAATCCGGCTCCGGCTACCTTCAGGTTATTCGCCACAATCATATCTGCATTCTTTTTTGCAAGTTTTGCACGGGAATTCTCCAGCATATGTTCCGTCTCCATGGAAAATCCACACAGAAACTGTCCCGGTTTTTTGTGCGCGCCCAGATACGAAAGGATATCTTCCGTGCGTTCCATCGTAAGAGTGGCATCCCCGTCTTTTTTCTTGACTTTCTCATCGACCGGGTGATCCGGACGATAATCCGCCACAGCTGCCGCTTTGATAATAATATCCTGTTGCTCTGCTGTCTCCTTTACGGCTGCTGCCATATCCGCGGCAGATACAACCGGAACGACCTTTACAAACGGCGGCGGAGTGATTGCCACCGGTCCCGTGATCAGCGTCACTTCCGCGCCACGGCGCATGCAGTTTTCCGCAATTGCATAGCCCATTTTTCCGGTAGAGTGATTCGTAATATAACGCACCGGATCAATCTTCTCCTGTGTCGGTCCTGCTGTGACCATTACTTTTTTTCCGACCATATCCTTTTCACAGGCAAGATCTTTCATAATATAAGAAAACAGTGTTTCCGGCTCCGGCATTTTCCCGGCTCCGGTATCCCCGCAGGCAAGATAACCACTCGCCGGATCAATGATATGAAACCCATAATGCTCCAGCTTTTTGATGTTATCCTGTACGATCGGATTTTCAAACATATTGGTATTCATGGCAGGGGAAACATACTTCGGGCATTTTGCCGCAAGAATCGTTGTTGTCAGCATATCATCTGCGATTCCGTTTGCCATCTTGCCGATCACATTGGCAGAAGCCGGCGCCACCATAAAAATATCTGCACGCTTTGCCAGTGCCACATGCTCGACATTGAACTGGAAATTCCGGTCAAATGTATCGACCAGACATTTGTTGCCCGTCAACGTCTCAAACGTGATGGGATTGATAAAATTGGTTGCATTTTCCGTCATGATCACATGCACATCCGCATGCTGCTTGACGAGCGCACTTGCCAGATAGGCGATTTTATAGGCAGCGATACTTCCGGTCACACCAAGTACCACACATTTTCCTTTTAACATTGTCTCTTACTCCTTTGCAGAAAAAATCATATCTTCTGCTATTTTATCACACTTGCGGCAGAATCGTAAAGAAACTGTCTTCAAAGTCAGCCAAAGTTAACAACGTTCAAAATTCAGATATCGGGTTCCCTGAAATGTCAGTTTTCCAACATCCCCTTCTGCAAGCATTCCATATTCAGATCCGCGCACATTCATTTCCATGCGATCTCCACTCTCCACCTCAAACGTAACATAATAAGTTGTGTTTGTATGTACCATAGTTGTATCTGTCCCATCATTGAAATGCGTTATATTCGTCCGTTTGGCTACAACCTTTGCCTCTACTGTCAGTCTCGGTGCATGATTATTGTCATTCCATTGTGAAATTCCCTTTATGATTGTAACCACAATAAAACCTGCTACAACAATAAACATAATCGGAAAAATTACATCCATCACATTAAAAAACATACTTTTCCCCTCCTTTAATAAACTCATACCTTTTTTATTTTAGCATACCCCTGTTGAATGCACTATTGCTTTTTCCAAAGAATACAACAAAAAAGGCAGCCCTCAGACGAATATCACGAAATTGATATTCGTCTTCCCGCTGCCTTTCAAAATCATTATTTCCGGATCGGTTTTAATTTATTCAGTACCATGCCAAGCGCTGCTACAATGATTGCAGCCACAATCGCTTCAATGACTCCGTTAAAACTGATGACACCACCGATGATTCCAAGCACGGCTCCTGCATCGACACTCAGGGCTTTTGCATATGCATCTTTGTATAACACAAAAATTCCGCCCATAACCAGTATCGTATTGACCATTGCGCCTGTTACACCCGCATAGACAAATGCACAGACTGCGCCGGATTTCAATACCGTATACACTTCCAGTGCTATAAAAACGAACCATCCAACCAGTGCACTTACTGCATACAATGCAATATCTGACAATGGCTTCTTGTCAAACACATGAAGCAGAAACGCACGCGCACCAAGAAACAGGAACACACCGATCAGAATATTAAACACACTTGCCCAGAGAATTTTGTGCCGGGAAGAAAGCTCTTTCTTTACTCCGATATATACAAAATATGGCAGAATTCCTACAAGAATACGCGGTACAAAACAGATAAACGCACTCTTTACGATTCCGCTGGTGCCTACCATGCTGGCCGCCAGCACCGGGGAAAATACGAATGCCGAAAGGGAGGTCGGCATAACCGTATTCTTGATAAAGCTGGTCAGACCAAAGATAAATCCCAAAAATCCGCCCTTCTTCGGTCCACAGAATAACGATCCTAAAATAACAGGGATGTGGATGATGGTCGCATTGATCACCACAAGCGGGATGTAGCCCAGCGGGGTAAACGCCATAATGATAATGATTGCTGCAAACAGAGCGGTCAGTACCAGCTCCGCGGTCTTATTGTTTCGCATTGGTTCCTCCTGTTCCAGATGAAAGCGGATGTTATGTTTTCCGTCTCTCTCTTTTTTTCTTTTGCGAATAAAGTAAACATTAACTTTATCAGTTTACACCCTGCTTCTCTTATGGTCAAGTCACATCACGCCATCGGTTTTTCCAAAATCTGAATCACCGTATTTCCTTTCATTTTCAGGAAAAACGGCATTCCCGGTTTTGCATCCGTATAAGTTTTCATATATTTTTCAAAAATCATTTTATCTTTTGTTACTACACGAATATCGGCATCTGTTCCCCCAAATTCTCTTGTCCAATCCAAAAAGGAGTACTCCGTCTGATCTGTCAATGTTACATCCTCTGTTTTTTCATCCTTATTGTATATATAATATCCGTCAGGCATATCGTCACCCGTATGTTTGTAACTTGCCAGTCGATCACTGTCCCCGGAACTGATATACTCCACGGGATCGATGACCAGTGTATTTCCATTGATTTCCTTTATATAAGCGCAGAGTTCTGTTGTATCCTCCTTCATACTGTCTGCTGTTTCTGTCTCCTCAGCTTTTTCTGTAACTGTCTGTTTTCCACATCCTCCAAGTCCTGAAATGCACGCACACATCATAAGTAAAATCCATCTCTTTTTCATCATTTTCTCTCTCCTTTACCAGATCCAGTGTTTATATATTTTTTCAATTTCTTCTTTTGGGATTGTATCTCCAGCCAGCACATATACGCTGTTTCCATATTCCCCATATGCCCAAAATGTCTCATCCGTATACCGATATAGAAAAACAGTCATTCCGTTTATTCTGATTTGTTCCACAGAATTATAATTTGTGTCAAAAATCATTTTCTCATTTGTCACAATTGTTTGCTGGAAAATCAAATGCTTTTTGTCATTTCCATATTCCAAAACGGATGTGGTATCCGTAATTTTTTCTTCGTTCAGCCGATAGTTGTCTGGAATATACTGCGGTTTTAAAATAGTATCGGAAATCTTCTCTTCGTCCGATTCATAAGAGTAAATACTGATGTTACCATCCAGCATCATTTTTATCGTATGAAAAAACCGTACCCGGTAAGCCTCCACACTCATCGTGACGGTAAGTGCTCCCACAAGCATCACAACCGCTGCTGCCGCAATTTTCTGTGTGATTTTCTTCAACTGTTTTTCGGCATACATATACTTTTCTTTCTGTATCAGCCGCTTCATACGCTTTCTGAATTTATCTGAAAAAACGTATTTTTTTTGCGTGCACACTTCCAGTTGCCGTACCATTGCTGCATCAACGATCGGCATTTTTTCATAAAGCCATTCGTCCGTTACTTTCATTCGGTATCTCCCTTCTTGATTTTTTCCAGTTCTTTTTCAATTAGCCGTTTTCCTCTGGCAATCCGCTGCCGGATCGTCCCCTCCCGAAGTCCGCATATTCTGGCAATCTCCCGGTTTTCCAGATGTGCGGAATATTTTAACAGAAATATATCTTTGTATTTTGGTGGAAGATTTTTTAAAATATCTAACACTCCATGTTCTTCCTCCGGTGCCATATAAGTAAGCTGCCCGGTTTCTTCCGGAAGTTCATCCATATAGATTTCCCTGCTTTGTAACCGGTTTCTTCTGCGGTAAAGATCAATGGCTGCATGTTTTGTAATCGTAATCAGATAACGTTTCGTGGCAGTCTCCTCCGGCTGTCCGACGTTTTCCATATGTTTTGCCACCCGTACAAATGCTTCCTGCACGGCATCTTCTGCCAACTGGTAATCATGCAGAATATCCACCGCCACTTTCAACATCAGATAACGATAGTTTTCGTACAGGATCACAAATTTTCGTTTTTCTTCGGTTGTGTCCACCATCATCAGTAAAATCACGCGCGTTCCTCACTTTTGTTTTGTCTCTGCTAACTATAACGAACCTGTCGGTTCCATTGTTACATATTTTCAGACAAAAATAAAAGACATCCGGATTCCTTCCATTTGTCCATTGAAAAAGTATCGCTGTAGCGATATTCTCGATTTTGCCGCCAATACCCGCGATCTAGACATTGATGTCGTAAAATTTGCGCGTGTCTTAGGCTGCAAAACAAAAGACCTGTTACAAATATAGTAAAACCGCCGCGGAAATCCGCGGCGGTCTCTTTTCACACCTTTATATAAGATGAAATTATTTGCCCATCTCAGCCTTTAAAATAACGCATGCATCAATCAAATAAAGAATATTCTTTTTCCGCCCCCGCATTTGATACTACACATAACAATGCCCCATAATTTGGAGTAACATTTTTGTTAATGGCAAGAAAACACGTTTCGCCTTCACCTATATAATACACATCGCTTACGCTGTAATATTCTGCGGTCTCCACCCCCATCGGTTCTGTTTTCGGATTCCAGCTTTCTTTTTTATCTAATTGATTCTTTTGTTGTTTTGTTTTCAAATCATACTGCAACTGTTTTTCATTATCACTTAGCTGGATATACCGTCCATCCTTCGATACATGAATAAATGTTGCATCATCTCCCTGTAATCCCTTAAAATGATTTTTTTCAAAATCAACATAATCCGTCAGGTCTGAAGAGGAAAGATCATAAACATACACCCCCATATTGTCATAAACAACTAATTGTCCCTTTCCGACATAACCAATTTTAGGCATTGTATCATCAAAATTTAAAGTTGATTTATAACTTGCCAGCCTTGCAAGTTCTTTCGAATCAACATTATTCAAACCAATTTTTTTATAAAGAAAACTTCCAAATAATACTACTAATAACAATCCACTGGCAACAACTATATATATTGTTTTTGGGCAGCTATATTCTTTCCCAATATTTTTAATCCGCATCTTCAATGTACTCCTTTCGCAAATAAAAGGTCGCATAGCTGATACATATTTTAATCTACCTTTATCACATAACCGAAGTAATGTTCTGGCATAAAATTTTCTTTCCTCCATTGATGTATTTTGTAATGTCTGTTCATCACAGGCCATTTCTATATCTTTATTTACTCCAAAATAAATTAACCAACATAAGGGATTATACCAATTTAAAGCAAGAGCTATATAATACAACATCATCAATAGATAATCTTTGCGTTTTATATGGGTCTTTTCATGCTGTAACACTATCTGCCGTTGCTCTGGACTCAAATCAAATGGCAAAAATATTTTTGGTTTAACTAAGCCGATAACACAAGCCATGCTTTCTTTCCACTCATAGATTTCATCCTGTGAAGATATCTTCTTTGCATTCTTTGTTCTTCTACAAACAGCAATCCTCTGTATAATATAATATACAGCAAAAACCAAAAGACCTATATACCACAATATCATAAGAAGATTTATATCCTTCTTTTTTCCCATGTATGGTTTCGATGTATTTTCATCTTTTGGAAATATTTGCAAAGAATTATCACTTTTCATTTCCTGTGCAGAAAGATTTTCATTCTTTTCAACAAATGTTTCCGAATACAAAATGCCATATTCCGTATATATAGATACCGGAAACAATAAACGTATCAAAAGTATCACCCACAACATTATTTTTATGTGATTAGACTGTTTTCTTAATAAAAATCTTATAAACAAAAATAGTATAATAACTATTATTGTTCCACTCAAAGAACCACTATAAAATTTAAAAAAATCATTCATGTAGTTCCTCCTTATATTCGTCTATTACTTTCTCCAATTCTTGAATATCTTCTCTTGTCAGATTTCTTTCTTTGATAAACGAAAGGACAAATTGCGGTAATGAATTTGAAAAATATTCCTTTATAACTTCTTTTCTCTGACCATTTTCATAATCTGCTCTTGATTTTAATACAGTAATAACTGCCTCTGAATTACAAACCATTTTTTTATCAACTAATTTTTTCAAATTAGTATAGGTTGTTGACTTTTTCCAATTAAACCGCTCTAAACATTCTTTAACAAGTTTATTTGAAGGAATTTGACCCTTCTCCCAAATTACTTCCATCAATTTTAATTCTGCTTTTGTCAAATAAGTTTTCATTTCTATCACCGTATTTATTACTTTACCTATTTATTTTTGGTCTAAACTACTTAGACTACTTTTAGTCTAAGTCATTTAAACCTGTTTGTCAAGTATTTCCTCACACAAAAAAACCGCCGCGGAAATCCGCGGCGGTCTGTAAAATTTTGTGTATTTTCAAAATGTCCTAATTATTATCTGATTTTAAATATCCTGCAATCACATAGATCAGACCTATAAGTGAAATCGCCCACCCGATGTATGTAAAGAAACCCGAAACGTCCCCAACACCACCAATGACAATTGCGATTCCAAACAATATGATAGCTATTCCCAGAATCATTTTTTTCATCACATCCACCAGCTTTCCTCTTCGTTAAATCACTCATAACGCAAAAAGAGACAAAACCGCCACGGAAATCCGCGGCGGTTTCTTTTCACATCTTTATGTAAGATGAAATTATTTATTCTTCATTTCAGCCTTTAAAGCTTCTGTCAGAGCTGGAACGATCTTGTTCAGATCTCCAACGATACCGTAATCAGCTACGGAGAAGATTGGAGCATCCTCATCCTTGTTGATTGCGATGATCAGGTCAGACTCTTCCATACCAGCTACGTGCTGGATTGCTCCGGAAATACCGATTGCAAAATAGATCTGTGGACGAACCGTCTTACCTGTCTGTCCTACCTGATAATCCTGTGCTAACCAGCCGTTTTCTACAGCGGCACGGGAACAGCTTACCATTCCACCAAATACATCAGCGAGATCCTGCAGCATCTTGAAGTTCTCTTTGCTTCCAACTCCACGACCACCGGATACAAGAACCTTTGCATCCATGATGTTCTCTACATTTCCAACTGCCTTAACAACGTTAAGAATCTCAACGTAACGGTTGTTCTTCTCAAGTGTAGGATTGAACTCGATTACTTCTGCCTTGCGTCCAGCCTCTTTTGGAAGCTTCTGCATAACACCAGGACGAACGGTAGCCATCTGAGGACGGTTGTCCGGGCAGGCGATGGTTGCGATTGTGTTTCCACCGAATGCAGGACGGGTCATCAGTAACTGGTTGTGCTTCTGCTCGTCTTCCTTACCAGGAACTGCGTTGATTGGGAAATCACCGATCTCAAGCTTTGTACAGTCAGCGGTAAGTCCCGTTGCAACTCTTGCAGATACGGTAGGACCAAGGTCACGACCGATTGCTGTTGCACCAACTAACATAATCTCTGGCTTGTACTCATTGATGACTGCTGCAAGAGCCTGTGCATATGGCTCTGTACGGTATGTCTCAAGCTCAGGGTTGTCCACTACGATAACCTTGTCTGCGCCATACTCGCCTAACTCATCTGTTAAGCCCTTTACGTTTGATCCAAGAAGGACTGCTGTTACGTCTGTTCCTAAATCTTTTGCAAGCTCCTTTGCCTTTCCGATTAACTCAAAAGCGATAGAGCTAAGTTCATTGTCTACCTGCTGTGCGTAGATAAATACGCCCTTATATTCTTCTAAACCCATGTTATTCACCACTTTTCTCTATAATCTTAGATAATATGTTTCTCTTTGAATTTTCCGATTAAGTATGCAACGGACTCTGCAGGATCCAGATTTACTTTCTCTCCTGCACCCTTCGGTACCTTATCAGATGCCTTAGCGATCTTTGTTGGAGATCCTTTCAGACCAAGGTTAGAATCATCTACATCCTTTAAGTCTGCTCTGCCCCATACGGTAACTTCTTTGTCACACGCATCGAAAATTCCACCCGGAGTCATATATCTTGGCTCGTTTAACTCAGAAAGAGCAGTGATCAGGCAAGGCATTTTAGCCTTAACTTCATGATATCTGTCCTCATACTGACGCTTAACGATTACGGAATCTCCCTCAACCTTGATATCCTCAGCATAAGAGATTACCGGAAGTCCAAGATGCTCAGCGATCTGTGGTCCTACCTGTGCGGTATCACCATCGATAGCCTGACGTCCTGTGATAATCAGATCATAATCTAAGTTACGAAGTGCACCGGCGATTGTTGTGGAAGTAGCCCATGTATCAGCTCCACCTAATACTCTGTCGGTAACAAGAATAGCATCGTCAGCTCCCATAGCCATAGCCTCACGAAGAACAGCATCTGCCTTTGGAAGTCCCATGGTAAGAACAGTAACCTTTGCACCGTTCTGATCCTTAATTCTAAGTGCTGCCTCAAGACCAGCTTTGTCATCTGGGTTCATGATAGCAAGCATTGCAGCTCTATCGAGTGTTCCGTCTGCGTTGAACTTTACGCCGCCCTTTGTATCCGGAACCTGTTTAATACATACTACGATATTCATGTATTATTTATCTCCTTTTCTTCAATCTTTGTGATACAACTGTACGATTATCTTAATAATGACCCAGAAATAACCATACGCTGAACTTCGGAAGTTCCTTCGTAGATCTCTGTGATCTTGGCATCGCGCATCATACGCTCTACGTCGTACTCACGGATATATCCGTATCCACCGAATAACTGGACAACTTCTGTTGTAACAGCCATAGCGGTCTCTGCTGCGAATAATTTAGCCTTGGCAGCTTCTACAGAATAAACCTTCTGTGTAGCCTTAGCCATGGCAGCCTTGTAAACAAGAAGCTGAGCAGCTTCGATTCTTGCAGCCATATCAGCAAGCTTGAACTGTGTATTCTGCTGCTGTGCGATAGAACGGCCAAACTGCTTTCTTTCCTTTGTGTACTCGATACAACGATCCAAAGCACCCTCTGCAATACCAAGTGCCTGGGCAGCGATACCGATACGTCCACCATCGAGTGTGTGCATTGCGATTGGGAAACCTCTTCCTTCCTGACCGAGTAATGCATCCTTTGGAATTCTGCAGTCCTCGAAGATCAGCTCGTATGTAGAAGATCCACGGATACCCATCTTCTTTTCCTTTGTACCGAAGGAGAATCCAGGAGCACCCTTCTCTACGATAAATGCGGAGAAGTTTTTCTTCTTTCTTCCTCTCTTGTCCTCGGTAATGCTTGTGATTGCGATTACGATGTAAACATCTGCAACCTTACCGTTTGTGATGAAACACTTAGATCCGTTTAAAACCCACTCATCACCATCTAATACAGCCTTTGTCTGGCAGCCCTGTGCGTCTGTACCAGCGCCTGGCTCAGTAAGACCGAAAGCACCGAGCTTCTCGCCCTTTGCAAGCGGTACTACATATTTCTTTTTCTGTTCTTCGGTACCAAATGTCATGATTGGATCGATACAAAGGGAAGTATGTGCAGATACGATAACACCGGTAGTTGCACAAACTTTGGATAACTCCTCAACACATGTAACGTATGTCAGAGGATCACATCCCTGTCCGCCGTACTCCTTTGGAACCGGAATTCCCATGAATCCGTATTTTGCCATCTTTGCAACAGTTTCAGCCGGGAACTGCTCTGTCTCATCTGTCTCCTGTGCAAGAGGTTTTACTTCTGTCTCAGCGAAGTCTCTGAAAAGACCGCGAGCCATCTCATGTTTCTTGTCTAAAGTAAAATCCATGATTTTAACACTCCTTAATTATGATTTATTTTTATTTATACTTTTCTACTGTGCGTCTACAGGTGTCTTTGTGCGGTCTGCATTGTAGATGTAGAATCCCTTACCAGACTTTGCACCAAGGTTACCACCGCGAACCATCTTACGGATGAGTGGGCATGCACGGTACTTGCTGTCACCTGTCTCATTGTAAAGTACATCCATGATTGCAAGGCAGATATCAAGACCAATGAAATCACCTAACTCTAAAGGTCCCATTGGATGGTTCGCACCCAGCTTCATAGCTGCGTCGATACCAGCGATATCGGAAACACCTTCCATCTTGATGAAAGCAGCTTCGTTGATCATTGGGATTAAGATACGGTTTACTACGAAACCAGCAGCCTCATTTACCTGTACCGGAGTCTTTCCGATCTCTACAGCGATCTTCTTGATTGCTTCAACAGTCTCAGCAGGAGTATTTACACCAGCGATAACTTCTACTAACTTCATACGGTCAGCAGGATTGAAGAAATGCATACCGATCATTGGACGTGTAAGTCCGTTTCCGATCTCTGTGATAGAAAGGGAAGAAGTATTGGAAGCGAAGATACACTCTGGCTTAGCAATCTTGTCTAACTCAGCAAATGTAGTCTTCTTTACATTCATATCCTCGAAAGCAGCCTCAACGATCAGGTCGCAGTCTTTGCAAAGGTCTTCTTTTAAGCCTGGAGTGATCTTGGCAAGAATGCCATCAACCTTCTCCTGTGTCATTTTCTCTTTTGCAACAAGTCTTGCATATCCTTTTGCAATCTTGTCTTTTCCACCTTCAGCCCACTCCTGCTTGATATCGCAGAGTGCTACTTCATATCCGTCAACCTGTGCGAATGCCTTAGCGATTCCCTGGCCCATTGTACCAGCACCGATAACTCCAACCTTCATTTTAGTTCCTCCTAAATAATAAATATATTCACATTTCAAGGGGATGCAGCGCACCCCCTCTATGTATCTTATCTGGCAAAAAAATTAGTATTTCTCAACGATTGTAGAACATCCCATTCCACCACCGATGCAAAGTGTAGCAAGACCTCTGTTAGATCCACGCTTCTGCATCTCATGAAGCAGTGTAACAAGGATACGGCATCCAGAAGCTCCTACCGGATGTCCAAGTGCGATTGCACCACCGTTTACGTTTACCTTGCTCATATCGAACTTTAAGTCTCTTGCAACTGCGATAGACTGGGCAGCAAATGCCTCGTTAGCCTCGATCAGATCGAAATCATCGATAGAAAGACCGGTCTTTGCAAGAACTTTCTTTGTAGAAGCAACAGGACCAACACCCATGATCTCCGGCTCAACTCCGCCAAGAGCTCCAGCTACCCATGTAGCCATTGGTGTAACACCAAGCTCCTTAGCCTTCTCTTCGCTCATAACAACGATTGCTGCAGCACCATCGTTGATTCCGGAAGCGTTACCAGCTGTAACCAGTCCGCCTTCCTTAC